>ERZ1027188.3-NODE-3-length-199446-cov-21.113977_pt1 | contig 199446 bp, 164 predicted proteins | sample MGYA00519273_ERZ1027188 | MGnify/ENA primary metagenome ERZ1027188 (study PRJEB26926, sample SAMN06164623) | human gut metagenome | biome: ENVO:00009003; feature: ENVO:2100002; material: ENVO:00002003 | host: Homo sapiens | place: USA | collected 2012 ... | reverse complement strand
AACAATAAGAAATATTAGGAGACATTTTGGCTGCTATGGGTTTTCAGACAATCTCCCCTTATCCAGGAAGACATCCCGAAGATTACAGCGGAGGATAAGCTCCGTGATTCCTTGATGATGCAACACCGTATAATCATGTCCTTCCGGGATGATTGCTCCAGAAGTAGGTGTAAGAAATGGACGTAATGGGGCATCAGGAATCAGGTCTTTCAACCACTTTTCCAGGGTGATTTCACCTGCCTTCAAGTAATTGGAAAGAACACGGAAGTTATTTCGCATTCTTTTGTCAATCTGATCCAAAACCTTTTGCTGCTGGGCAACCGTGCTCTTTTCTTTCTTGTTTTCGTATGCCAAATCCGACATACTCTTATTGCGATAGACAGGCAATCTCTTTTGATAATCCAAGAAAAGAGTGCGCAATGTTTGATATGCATTCTCGGAAGGCTGTTTTGCCTGAAGATAGCCAACCATCTGGTCGATGGCACGCCACACGCCCACAGCCTCTGCTTTCGGTCCCTTTGTCGCCTCATGCTCTACCTGCATATCGTATTGACGAACGTTGGAAAAACTGAGACAGAGATTATTACCAAATCGCACAAAAAGATGGCGGTCTTTCTTGCCCTTGTTCTTGATTTGCTTGACCACCCCAACCCAACCAGCCAAAGGTCCACTGAATATGCGGACGGTATCATTCTCCTGAATGAGGTCATCATATCGCTTATCTACTATACTCAGTCCCTCTATGCCATCTGCCACTTTATCACTGAAATAAATAAAATGCTCCATGTCTTCATCTGGAATAGTGGCAGTTTTGACAATGTCATCCGTGGATAAGTTCTTGACATCCTTACAAAGAAGATGTGCACTTGAGACTAGCTTTTCTTTCTGCAGTTCGCCTGTTTCCAGACTACGGATGAAATCTTCATAGACGAAATACCCCCAAGGTGTCAGTATTTTCTTCAAAACCTTGATGCTGTCTGCCTTGATAAACAGCAAACCATATATCAACGGGCGAAAACGGAAGCGTTCTTCTCCCTGGGCATTGACATACTTCGTTCGGCATTTGGGCAGATAGACAAACTTCACTATGCCTGGATATGTTTTTTCAAGAAACTCTTTCGTTTTTTGTTCTTGAAATTTGTCTGTATTGACTATAAACCACATAATTTGAGTGAAGAGTGATGAGTGAAGAGCGAAGAGCGAAGAATGAAGAGTAGGTGGATGTTATCTTCTGAACTTTCGCATATCAGGAAGTTAAAGGAGTTAAGGAAGTTAAGGAGTTAAGACGTATGTCTTGCTGCTTAAAAACTACGACAAAAAGACTATTGTCTTAACTCCTCAGCGACCGTAGGGAGCGATAACTCCTTTAACTTCATTAACTTCTGAACTTGCGAAACTTGAATTATCTTTAGTTGGCTGCAGAATATACCTCGGTTTCTCCTGAAAAGATTTCTCTCCCCGGATTATTAAGGTTGTGATATGTATCACAGCATTGAAAAATCAATAGACTAACTTCCACTAATCTTCAATACTTTTATGTCTTTCAGCCTTCTGCATACATGATGCAGGTAAGCCCGTGTTTAGCAAATTGTGTATCATACGCTTCGCTTATATGAAAGCCACACTTATATTATTATTATCTTCGTTCTTAAGAATCTCTACATAAGAGATATAGAATCTCCTTGCAAAAATACGAAAAATGATGGAAACTAGCAAATTATGCGTGTTAAAAAATTAATATCGTTCTACGAAAATCAACATTTTTTTACTATTCTTTTCATATACAATCTCCTAAGTCGTTGATAGATAAAAGGTTTTCTGAATTTCTGTATTTCTCATGTAGAGATTCAGAAAAATTGGTTCATTTTGGTTCATTTTACGAAATCCCTCTTTTTATCCTTTTTTTTGTGGCTCATAAAAATAATAGGGACACCTCTGTCTCTTTCCAAGAAACAAAGATGCCCCTATTTATTAAGGTATCAGAGTCAGCAGCTCATATACCTTTTTATTTTTTCTCTATCGCATCAAAGATGATATCTGCCATCTTCGCTGCTCCCTTGGCATTCGGATGAATACCATCATTCAGCATCATATCACCATAGGTATATGAAGTATGGAGATCGATGAACTGACACTTGTTCTTCTTGGCGAGTTTCTTGATGATTGGCATTTCGCCATTCACAATCACGCTATCGCAGATAGTCCAAGTATCCTTAAAGGCAGGTATCGGTGAACAGAGATAGATTTTCGGCTTACTAGGCAATGCCTTCAAGGTATCAATCATCGCCTGCATGCTCTGGCGAAATTCATCTGCTCCGTGCGCCCAATTATGAGTCTTGCTATCGTTGGTTCCCAACTTGACAATCACAATGTTAGGATTGAAAGCCTGCGCATCTCTCCATGCCAGTTCGTTCATGTAAGGCAAGTCACCCTTATTCATCATGGTACGGGCAGAAACGCCAAAGTTCTTCACCTGATAGCCATCCCCCAACTTCTTCTGCAGAACGGCAGGATACCCCTTGACAGGTGCCATTCCTATTCCAAAGCCATCGGTGATGGAATTACCGATACAAGCCACACGGACCGCATCCTCCTTTGGCCCCTGGAAATGATTCAGCCAGGAAGTCAGGTCGTTCAACATCTGCTCGTGATAAGGGAAACCGTGAGCTGCATCACGGAAGCCCCAGCCATGACCGCAGGTAGGATAGACATGCATCGTACATTCATTACCCTCATTCCGCATGGCAGAATAATAAGCCACACCATTGGTAACCGGCGGAACCACCTCATCATCACTCGACATCAGGATGATGGCACGGGGAGTAAGATGGCGGCGAACTGCCTTATCGTTAGACCATTCCTTCACCAGCTGAGGATTGGTCTTGCGCTCATCGCCCAAAAAATTGACGCAGGAACCCTTATGGGTGATGCGCTCATCCATGGAAATGACCGGATAGAAGAGAATGGAGAAATCAGGACGGGCATCATATTCAGCATGCGTGCTGACAGAAGAAGCCAGATGACCACCAGCCGAGAAGCCCATGATTCCAACATCCTCCTTATTGATATGCCAGACAGCAGCACTGTCACGAACCGTGCGCATAGCCTGATAAGCATCACTCAAAGGAATGTTACGGTCGCCCTTAGGCATACGATACTTCAACACAAAGAAAGCAATACCCTGCCTGTTGAAATATTCCGCCCACTGATGACCCTCATGATCCATTGCCAGATGGGAATAGCCACCACCAGGACAATCAACCACGGCACGGCCTGTAGGATTCTGAGGTAAATAACAAGTCAGCTCGCTCTGACCGTCAGCACTGTTTTTCAGTACGAATTTGCGGGCTGTAGATTGTGCCAATGCAGACAAAGAGCATAACATCAGCACAGAAGAAATAACCATCTTTTTCATTGTCTTATCTTATTAGTTTCTTAAATCTCCGGCAAAGATACGCATTTTTTTGTTAATACTATGTTATATTTTCAACAATTTTCGGTTATTTTGTCCAAATCTCTTTGTCGTTTGTCGCTTTTTTATTATATTTGCAGCTATAATTTAAATATTGGCATTATTATGAAACAATTTTTCAAAAATGTAGCAGCCACCATCGTTGGTATCTTCGGATTCAGTATCATCATGGCGATACTCGGATTCATCTGCCTCATTGGTATGGTAGCAGCAAGCAGCAGCAAACCTTCACTGAAAGACAATTCGGTGATGGTGCTCAAGTTGCAGGGGCAGATCAGCGACAGAGTTGAGGACAACTGGCTGGGTGAACTGACAGGGGACAAGTTCAACAACCTTGGCATGAACAACATTCTCTCTGCCATCAAGAAGGCAAAGAATGAAGACAAGGTGAAGGGAATCTATCTGGAAACCGGTGTCCTGACTTCAGACTATGCGACACTTCAGGAAATTCGTGATGCACTGGCTGACTTCAAGAAGAGCGGCAAGTGGATCATCGCATACGGTGACCAATATACTCAAGGAGGCTATTACCTGGCATCTGTTGCCAACAAGGTCTACATCAACCCGGAAGGTATGGTAGACTGGCATGGTATTGCCTCACAGACACAATATATAAAAGATGTGGCAGCTAAGTTTGGCGTTCATTTCAATATCGTAAAGGTGGGCAAGTACAAGAGCTACACAGAAATGTATACCGAGGACAAGATGAGCGATGCCAACCGCGAGCAGGTTACCCGATACGTAACCGGACTCTGGCAGAAGGTGCTTACCGACGTCAGCAAGAGCCGCGGCATCAACAAGGATTCGCTGAACCATTATGCCGACGGACTGATGGTATTTGAAGACAGCAAGCTCCTGAAGACCCGCAAGATGGTAGACGGATTCTGCTATTACGATGAAATCAGGGACGTGGTCAAGAAGCAGCTCGGACTGAAAGCTGACGACAAGATCAAGCAAGTATCAATGGCTGACGTGAATGCTGCCATTGACGACAGCAATATCCTTGCCGACCAGATTGCCGTATATTACTGTTCCGGAAGCATTGTCAGCACAGCTACTCCTAGCCTCTACGGGAATGAAGAGCAGATTGTCAGCACCACGGTCATCAAAGACTTGCAGGCCCTGGGTGATGACGAGAGCATCAAGGCTGTTGTACTCCGCATCAATTCGGGCGGTGGCGACGCCTACGCTTCAGAGCAGATCTGGCGTGCCGTCAGTGAGTTGAACAAGAAGAAGCCTGTGGTGGTTTCCATGGGAGGAATGGCAGCATCAGGTGCATACTATATGAGTATGGGAGCCAGATATGTCATGGCACAGCCTACTACCCTGACCGGCAGTATCGGCATCTTCGGTGCCCTGCCAGACTTCAGCGAGCTGATGACCAAGAAGTTGGGATTCAAGTATGACGAGGTGAAGACCAACAAGAACAGCGGCTATGGAGCCGCAGGAAGCAGCCGTCCATGGACAGCCGACGAGATAGCCAGCATGCAAGGATACGTGAACCGCGGTTATGCCCTCTTCCGTAAGCGTGTAGCTGACGGCAGAAAGATGAGCGTGAACCAGGTAGAGAATATCGCACAGGGAAGAGTATGGTTGGGAACAGACGCCAAGAACATCAAGCTGATAGACGGTTTCGGCAGTCTGGACGATGCTGTAGCCAAGGCAGCCCAACTGGCAAAGATTTCAGACTATGGTACTACCGAGTATCCTATGGCAGCCGACTGGCTCACCCAGCTGATGGGCGAACTGTCGGGCAATGGCGGCAGCTATCTCGACGAACAGCTGCAGTTGACATTAGGCGACCTGTACAAACCATTCATGCTGATTCGCAGCATCAAGGAGAAGGAGCCAGTGCAGGCAGCCATGCCATTCGTGCTCAACATACATTAATATATAATAAGGTGTAAAAAACAAAGGAGAGAGACATGAGAACAGAAGGTGATCTTATCAAGGTCAATGATTGGTTATTACCACTGAGTTGGATATACGGTTCCATCGTGAGATTCCGCAACTGGCTCTTCGACATCGGACTGAAGAAGAGCAGAGCATTCTCGATACCGGTTATCTCTGTGGGAAATATTACCGTGGGAGGTTCGGGAAAGACTCCCCATGTGGAATATCTTATCCGATTGCTTCACGACAAAGTGAAAACTGCCGTACTCTCCCGTGGCTACAAACGAAAGAGTCACGGCTATGTGCTAGCCGATGAAAATACCGAGATGACAGAGATTGGCGATGAACCCTTCCAGATGCACCAGAAATTCAAGGACATCTATGTTGCAGTAGATGCCAAAAGAGTAAGAGGTATTGACCATCTGCAGAACGACGGAGAAACCAAGGACGTGGATGTGGTATTGCTGGACGATGCCTTCCAGCACCGCTATGTCAAGCCAGGCATCAACATCCTGCTGGTAGATTATCACCGTCTCATCATCTATGACAAGATGATGCCGGCAGGAAGGCTCCGCGAACCGCTGAGCGGAAAGAACCGTGCCGACATCGTGATCATCACCAAATGTCCGAAGGACCTGAAACCGATGGAGTTCAGAGTGCTGACCAAGGCGATGAACCTCTACCCTTTCCAGAAGCTCTACTTCACCTGCATTGACTATGATACCCCAAAGGGCGTATTCAACAGCAAGGAACTGAAGCCAAAGGAAATCAAGAGCGATGAAGAGGAAGAAGTGAAAGACCCTGCCCTGACGGGAATGACCGACTATCATGTGCTGCTCCTGACGGGTATTGCATCGCCCAAACAGATGGAACACGACATCAAGCCAATGGCAAAGGGAGTACAGACCCTCTCCTTCGGTGACCACCATCAGTTTAAGAGCAAGGATATCGACCGCATCAACAGCACCTTCGAAGCCATGCCGGAACCCCGTATCATCATCACGACAGAAAAAGACGCCGTGAGACTGAGAGATACTGAGGGACTCTACGAAACTGTAAAAGAAAGCATGTATGAACTGCCTATCAAGGTAAGCTTCATGCTGGAGCAACAAGATAATTTTAACGAAAAAATCATTAGCTATGTACGAAAAAATTCAAGAAACAGCATCCTGGCTAAAAGAAAGGATGACAACAAGTCCGAAAACGGCAATCATTCTGGGAACCGGTCTAGGACAATTAGCTTCAGAAATAACTGATAGTTATGAATTTCCATACAGCGAGATACCCAACTTCCCGGTTTCTACCGTAGAAGGCCATGCCGGCAAACTCATCTTCGGTAAGCTGGGCGGCAAGGACATCATGGCAATGGAAGGCAGATTCCATTACTATGAAGGATATAACATGAAGGAGGTTACTTTCCCTGAGCGCGTGATGCACGAACTGGGCATCGAGACCCTCTTTGTCAGCAATGCATCTGGAGGTATGAATCCTGACTTCGAAATCGGTGACCTGATGATTATCGACGACCATATCAACTTCTTCCCAGAGCATCCGCTGCGGGGCAAGAACTTCCCTACCGGTCCCCGATTCCCTGACATGCACGAGGCTTACGACAAGCAGTTGCGTGATTTGGCTGACGAGATTGCCAAGGAGAAAGACATCAACATCAAGCATGGTGTATATGTAGGTGTTCAGGGGCCTACCTTCGAGACTCCTGCAGAGTATCGCATGTATCGCGTCTTAGGCGGTGACGCAGTAGGTATGAGTACCGTTCCGGAGGTTATCGTGGCTCGCCATAGCGGCATCAAGGTGTTCGGTATCAGTATCATCACCGACCTCGGTGGCTTCGACGTTCCTGTAGAGGTGAGCCATGAGGAGGTGCAGGTTGCAGCCAATGCCGCCCAGCCAAAGATGACTGAGATTATGCGAGAAATGATTCGCAGAAGCTAACTGTCAATTATAAATTATAAATTATTAATTATTAATTATCTTGGATATAGCAAAGTTGGGTGAATTTGGTCTCATCGACCATCTCACCAAAGGATATGAAAACAAAAACGCTTCTACCGTCTACGGTGTAGGCGATGACTGTGCCGTGATGCACTATCCGGACAAGGAAGTGCTCATTACTACAGACATGCTGATGGAGGGAGTACATTTCGACCTCACCTATATCGACATGCAGCACCTGGGTTACAAGAGTGCGATGGTGAACATCAGTGACATCTTCGCCATGAACGGAACCCCTAGACAGATGGTAGTAAGCATCGCATTGAGCAAGCGTTTCAAGGTTGAAGACCTGGATGATTTCTACAAAGGTCTGCGCATGGCTTGCGACAAATGGGGCATTGACATCGTGGGTGGAGATACCACCTCTTCGCTTACAGGTCTTGCCATCAGCATTACCTGCATCGGTGAGGCCAACAAGGAAGACATCGTTTACCGCAGTGGTGCGAAGGAGACCGACCTCATCTGCGTTTCGGGCGACTTAGGTGCAGCCTATATGGGACTTCAGCTGCTGGAGCGGGAAAAAGCTGTATACTACGGACAGGTGGAAGACATCCGCAAGAAGATGGCAGAAGCCAAGGAAAAGGGAGACGACCAGAAGTTGGCTGCCCTCAACCGAGACCTGGCAGAGATGCGCAACTTCCAGCCCGACTTTGCCGGCAAGGAATACTTACTGCAAAGACAGCTTCAACCGGAAGGACGTGGCGACATCATTGCCCAACTGAGAGAAGCAGGAATCCGTCCTACGGCCATGATGGACATCAGCGACGGACTGAGCAGTGAACTGATGCATATCTGCGAACAGAGTCATTGCGGATGCAGAGTGTACGAGAAGAACATCCCTATCGACTACCAGACAGCCGTACAGGCAGAGGAATTCAACATGAACCTCACCACCTGTGCCATGAACGGTGGTGAAGACTATGAACTTCTCTTCACAGTACCTATTGGTGACCATGCCAAAATCGAGGAGATGGAAGGCGTGAAGCAGATAGGCTACATCACCAAGGAGAGCCTGGGCAAATTCCTCATCACACGAGATGGTCAGGAATTCGAGCTCAAAGCTCAGGGTTGGAATCCTTTGAAAGACTAGATTTAGTTAATAAACATTAAGCAAGAGAAAATATTTCGTTTTCTCTTGCTCAATTTAAATTTTTATTGTACCTTTGCAACCGCAAAAGAAATGGTGCCATAGCTCAGTTGGTAGAGCAAAGGACTGAAAATCCTTGTGTCCCCGGTTCGATTCCTGGTGGTACCACTCCTCCTTTCATTTAGGCGGTTTCTAACTTCGGTTAGAGCCGCCTTTTTCGCATAAAGGAACTAACGAAACAGATATTACAAACAATATAAACAATACTTAAAGACTTATGAAGAAGATTTTGATTTCTTTATTGGCAATCTTCGGAATGGCAGCTACGGTATCTGCCATCGAAGCCAAAGACTACAGCAAGTATTATCAAAACTTGCCAGTACAAATGCAACAGCCTACTCTTCCTTCTATTCCTGACAACCACGTAAGTATTCTGGAATGTGGCGGCAATGGAGACGGACAGGCGATGAACACCCAAGCCTTTGCCAAGGCTATCAGCAAACTGAGCAAAATGGGCGGTGGTCATCTGAACGTGCCTGCAGGTATCTATCTCACAGGACTCATCTCTCTGAAAGACAACATCGACCTGCATCTGGAGAAGAATGCCATCATCGTTTTCTCTGAAGACAAGAACAACCTCATCAAGATAGACGAAGAAACCGGAAAGAAAGAGAACCGCGCCACACCTGCCATCAATGCCAGCAAGCGCAAGAACATTTCCATCACCGGCGAAGGAACCATCGACGGAAACGGTGAATGGTGGAGACCGGTGAAGAGAAGCAAGGTGAGCGATGTGGAATGGAACCAGTTCAAGCAGATGGGTGGTACCCTCAACGAGAAAGGCGACATCTGGTATCCGCTCCATCTGAAACATACTCCAAATGTTGTTGACAACATTGATGACCAGGAAAAGGTACGCAACCACATGATCCGATTCACCAGTTGCGAAAACGTGCTGGTCCAGGGCGTCACGCTCCTGAACAGTCCCCGCTTCCACCTCATCCCTACCCGATGCAAGAACGTGATTATCGACGGTATTACCGTAAAATGTCCTTGGAATGCACAGAATGGTGATGCCATCGACATCTCAAGCTGCAAGGACGTACTCATCGTCAACAACATGGTAGATGCAGGTGATGACGGTATCTGCATGAAGGGTGGCGCAGGTGCTGCCGGTGTTGCTGCCGGTCCTTGTGAAAACATCAACATCCAGGACAACACCGTTTATCATGCCCATGGCGGTTTTGTCATCGGCAGTGAGTTCAGTGGCGGCATGAAGAACATCGTAGTACGCAACAACACCTTCCAGGGAACCGACGCCGGCCTGCGTTTCAAGAGTTCCGTGAAGAGGGGCGGTACATCAGAGAACATCTTCATCGACCATATCTATATGACCGATATTACAGGAGATGCCATCACCTTCGAGACCACCTACTGGGACAACCACGTGGGAGCAAAGAAGCAGGCAGCCCCAGTAAAACAGGAGTACCTGCCAAACTTCCAGGACATCCACATGAGCGACATCTATGTGCGTGGCTGCAAGAACGGTATCGTTGCCCACGGAGCAGAAGGTATGGTTCACGACATCACCGTCAAGAACGCATACATCTTCTACTACAACCAGGCACAGGACATTGACGATGCCTGCAAGATCAAGCTGGACAACGTACACTTTGCTACTTTCGCAAAGTAAAGCAAACGACTACTTCACTACGGTAAGTATCTGATTGCAGACCGTGAAGTGAATATCCATACCCTCATAAGGCATTCCATATACCTTATGAGGGTCTTTTTGATAATGCGGACGAGGATCTTGCGCCAGAACCTCTTTCAGAATCCCGACCTTTTCTTCCGTCATTCCCTGAGACAGCAGAAAGTTTTTTACCGTATCAGATATTTCAACCTGCAACTTATCCCACCTGCGTTCATCAACAAACCCGCTTCGGGCATCCGGATGACAATCGGCATATACCACATAAGGCTTGATATCATATATCGGAGTCATGTCCATGAGGTCGGCCCCTTTTACATGAATAACAGGTCCTTTACTGGTCTCCCACTCAATTCCCGAAATTCTGACAGACGACAATCCTATATTATTGGGACGAAAGGGACTGCGGGTAGCAAAGACTCCCACCTTCTCATTGCCCCCCAATACCGGAGGACGAACCACCGGACTATTGGCTTTGTGCTTATTGGCAGAAAATTCCCAAATCAGCCAAAGGTAGTCGAAACCCTCCATGCCACGAAGGGCATCAGGATTGCGATACTCCGGTTCAAAAACTATCTGACCTTCGAGTTCAGCCACCAGTCCAGCCTGCTTAGGAATACCAAACTTACTGCTGAACGGTGAGCGAAAATGTGCTATCGGTTTTATCTCCATATCTTCTCATTATTATACATTATAATAATAAGTACGAAAAAAGGAGATATTTATTTTGCAGTATGCATAAAAAAATGTACCTTTGCAATCAGAATAAATAACAGAAACAATGAAAATACAAAGACCAACGTATGAAATCTGGTTGCAGAAACCAGGAGAGCCCGGCGTCTATCAACAGATAGAACGCGCAGGAAGAGTTTGCTACAAAAGTGAGAACAACACAACCGATGATTCGGCAAAGCCTTTTGTCGGTCGCATGATAGAGAGTGAACATTATGCCATGCTGGAACATGGCACCATCTATCTTGTGTGCAACCACGGGGAGATTCCTCTTTATCTTAACAACAAGTTCTCCCGCTGCAACACCATCGATGGCAAGGATTATATCACCACCAACCTGAGAGTGTTGGCAGAAAACAAGGCGATGGACGACTTGAAATACCTCACCGACTATGAGGAAGGCAAACACGAGTTGCGCATCACGGTTCATTTCACTACCCAGATCAGCATTACCCGTGAATACAACCGTCACCGTGCCAACTCCATGGCAGAGCAGAGCACAAGATACTGCAACTATTCGAAGAACAAATTCGACAACGAAATAACCATCAACCTCCCTACATGGGTAGCGGAAGAAGGTTTCGACGGCTCAGAAGATCCCAGTGACTACCAGTTGTCCGACCTCTGTCTGGACATTGCAGAAAACCGTTCAGCAGAATGGAACAAGCTGACCACATGGATTTTTGCCAATGAAGCAGCCGAGTTTGCCTACATGCAACTGATAAAGGCCGGTTGCAAGCCACAAGAGGCACGTGCCATCTTACCATTGGATTGCAACACCGAGTTGGTTCACACCGCTTTCATCAGTGACTGGAAGCATTTCTTCGACCTTCGTGCCCTAGGCACAACAGGTGCTCCTCACCCAGATGCCAAGGTTCTCGCCTTGCCACTGATGGAGGAATTCAAGAAAAAGGGATATCTGAAATAAAGAACTTCCCCTTATACGAAAATTTGGTTAAAAAATACAAAAAAGCACGGCAATGAAGTAGATTTTCTATTTTTCGTACATAACGAATAGAATAATTTACTATATTTGCAACGTGTTTTTCATAGTATTAGATTTAAGGTTATCAAGGTTGGGGCTACAGCGGTAGCCCTTTTTCGTATCTGAAAGGTAGATACAGTATAGGTTCAGAGGTATCATTTTAAGTTTTTTGATGTTTTTTCTCAAAAAGTTTCCAAAATATTTGGTGGAATCAAAAAAACATTGTACCTTTGCACCCGCTTAAGAAAACCAAGCTATAGTCATCCGATCGAATTTGGAGAGATGGTAGAGTGGTCGATTACAACGGTCTTGAAAACCGTCGTACCGAGAGGTACCGGGGGTTCGAATCCCTCTCTCTCCGCAAGAGCCTTCTGAAAGAAATTTCAGAAGGCTTTTTTAGTATTTAGCTATACAATATATAATACCATATAAAAAGAAATGATGATAGATCGCTGTTACATAGAAATAACCAATACATGCAATCTCAACTGCCACTTCTGCCCTAAACATAGCAGGGAAAAGAGACAGTTGACCGCAGAGGAATTCAACCAGCTCACAGACAAGCTCAAAGGCAAGGTATGCTTCCTTTATTTCCACCTGATGGGAGAACCACTGCTCCACCCTCTCCTGCCACAGTTTATCACGACGGCAAGAGAAAAGGGATTCAAGACTGTACTGACATCGAACGGAACCCTGCTGCATCGTGCCATGGAACTTCTCGATACACTTCCCCACAAAATACAACTCTCGCTACATTCGCACGAAAGCAACGCCAAGGGGGAACTGTCCAGCTATATGGACGAGGTGATGACCTTCTCTACACAAGCTGCAGCAAAGGGAACCTGCATCGTACTAAGACTTTGGAACCAGGGCGGAAGAGACAAGGAAAACGAAGAAATAATGAGACTCATCGAAAAATATGCTCCTAAACCCTGGAAGGAACGCCCAGACGGTTACCGCCTCTGCGACAACCTTTATCTGGAATTCGACAGAAAATTCGAATGGCCCAACTTCGAAAACGATATCAGGAACAGCAAGAACGAAGAAGAAAAGAAACGGGAAGTTTTCTGTAAGGCTTTAATCAAACAGATTGGCGTACTTGCAGACGGCACCCTGGTGCCTTGCTGTCTGGACCATAACGGAGATGTTGCACTGGGAAATCTCCTGCATCAATCCCTGGAAGAGATTCTTTCTTCAGAAAGAGCCCAAGCTATGATAGAGGGGTTCAAGCACCATACGGCAACCGAAGCCCTCTGCGAAAACTGCGAGTCGGCATTGGTAAAAAACAGTTTTCGAGGCAAGGCAAGAAGCTGACATGAAACTTTATCGCAAAAATATTTGGTTATTTCAAATATAAATCGTACATTTGCAACGATTTTATGCCGCAAGAAACGACAGTATATTTTTAACAATAATAGAACATAATGAAAAAACTAATGACCATTATTGTTGCCATCTTCTGTATGGCACAATTGTATGCAGTCAGTCCAGTAAAACAATGGGGACAACTGCAAGTAAAGGGAGCGCAACTATGCGACCAGAGTGGAAACCCTGTAGTATTGAGAGGCGTGAGCCTGGGATGGCACAACATCTGGCCCCGATTCTACAACAAGCAAGCCGTAAAATGGCTCGCCACTGACTGGCATGCCAACATCATCCGTGCAGCGATGGGCATTCAGATAGAAGACAACTATCTAGAGAACCCTGACTTTGCCATGAAATGCATCACACAGGTAGTAGATGCCGCCATCAAGAACGGCACATACGTAATCATCGACTGGCACGCACACAAAATGCACACAGAGGAAGCCAAAGCCTTCTTCGGCAAGATGGCACAGAAATACGGTAAGTATCCAAACGTACTCTATGAACTCTACAACGAACCCGTAGAGGACAAATGGGAAGACCTGAAGGTCTACGCCAAGACCATCATTACCGAAATCAGGAAATATGATCCAGACAACATCATACTGATGGGTTGCCCACATTGGGATCAGGACATCGATCTTGTTGCTAAAAGTCCTATCGAGGGTGTAAGCAATGTGATGTATACCCTGCATTTCTATGCAGCAACACACAAGGACTATCTGCGCGACAAGCTAGAAGCAGCCGTAAAGAGCGGACTTCCTGTATTCGTATCAGAATGCGCCGGCATGGAAGCATCCGGCAACGGTCCTCTGGCTCCAGAGGAATACCAGAAATGGCTCGATGTCATGGAGAAGAACAAGGTGAGTTGGGTAAACTGGTCGGTAAGCGACAAAGACGAAACCTGCTCCATGCTCCTACCTCGTGCCAAGGCTACAGGCAACTGGACTCCAGACCTTATCAAGCCATGGGGCAAAATGGTAAAGGAAGCATTGACAAAATACAATAATTAGCCACTTGGTACACTCCTGTCAAGCAAGAGTGTACCAAGTTTTTTATATTCAACCAACAGGAGTAAGAAATGAAATACTACACAGCATTAACAATAGCCGGTTCTGACAGTTGTGGAGGAGCTGGCATCCAGGCAGACATCAAGACCATGTCAGCCTTAGGCGTATACGCAGCTTCTGCCATTACAGCCATCACCGTACAGAACACCAAGGGTGTATATGGCATACAGAACGTAGAGCCGGAAATCGTGAAAGGACAGATAGAAGCCGTGATGGACGACATCCAACCGGATGCCATCAAGATAGGAATGGTCAATGACCGTGACACCATCAAAGCCATTGCCAATACCCTCAAGAAGTATCTGGGAAAATACCAGCATCTCGTTATTGACCCGGTAATGGTATCTACCAGCGGATGCCGACTCATGCAGGAGGATGCCCTGGATATCTTCATCTCAGAGCTTCTGCCTCTTGCCACATTACTGACACCCAACATTCCCGAAGCAGAGATTCTGGCAGAAATGAAAATCCAGAATGCAGAAGACATCAAGACCGCAGCCTCAGCCATCAGCAAACTGGGATGCAAATTCGTACTTATCAAAGGTGGTCACTTCGACGGAAAAGAAAAGATAGACTATCTCTTCGAAGAAGGAAAACTCATCACCAGCTATCGGGGGCTCAGCATCAACACCCGCAATACCCACGGTACCGGCTGCACCCTGTCATCTGCCATCACATCTTATCTGACAAAGGAAATGGACATGAATACCGCCATTGCCATGGCTAAGACTTACCTGTCTGGAGCCATTCTCGCCGGAAAAGACGTAAAAACAGGAGATGGACACGGTCCGGTAAACCATTTCTACGAACCCAAGACACTTTCTACTAAATAGATAAAAAGCAAATGAAATGGATAGTTATCACCTTGCCTGAATTCATCAGAAACGAAGCAGGCTACATAGAACAGTTATTTGAAAGCGGTATCGATCTTCTACATCTCCGTAAACCCGAAGCCAGCCTGGAGGATTATGAGAATCTGATACAGAAAATCGATGCCAAATGGTATCCGCAGATAGTCATACATGAACATTTTGAACTCTGCGAGAAATATCATCTTCATGGAATTCATCTCAACAAGCGCAATTCCGGGATTCCCAAAGATTATAAAGGACACATTTCCCGTTCATGCCATAACTTCCAGGAAGTAACGGCTGCACTAAACATACCCAGCATGGAAAATCCCGAAGGAAACGCTCCTGCATCCAAGTCTATCTACGACTATGTGTTCCTAAGTCCAATCTTTGACAGCATCTCGAAGAAAGACTACCGCCACTCCTTTACCAACAAGGATCTGGAAGACGCAGCCTACAATGGCATCATCAACGAAAAAGTTATAGCATTAGGAGGAGTCATCCCCGAGTTTATCCCGCAATTGAGAGCCTGGAACTTTGGTGGAGCGGCATTCCTGGGGGCAGTATGGAACGAGCGGCACAAATACGATTGGCCCGATTATCTGAACAACATCCAAAAAAGGCTTACACCTTCAAAGGCAAAGAACACACTTAATGGTTCAAATATTTGGTAGTTAGCCAAAATAATTGTACTTTTGCACCCATGATTTATCCAGATAATTTTGAAAACAAGATAGGATTCAACGAAATCCGCAAGATGTTACGCGAAAGATGCCTCTCTCCACTTGGTAAAGAACAAGTGGACAAGATGGCATTCAGCGATGAAGCTGAAGAAGTAAACGAATGGCTCATGCAGGTGCGTGAGTTCCGCAGACTGATGGAGGAAGTAGAAGACTTTCCCCTGCAGTATTTCTATGACGTCAGGGAAAGTATCCTCCGCATCCGAGTAGAAAACACCCACTTGGAAGAAGACGAGCTTTTCGATTTGAGACGTTCGCTTGCAACCATCGCAGGCATGGTGAAGATTCTGAATCATAGTGATGAAGACGACGGGCACGCAGAACCGGAAGACGGCTGGCGCAGAGAAAAGAAATACCCTTACCCTGCCCTACACCGACTGTCACAAAACGTGATGACCTTTCCTCAGCTGATTCAGAGAATAGACCAAATCCTTGACAAATTTGGAAAGATACGAGATAATGCTACCCCGGAACTCCTACAGATCAGAAGAGAACTGGCAAAGACTGAAGGTAGTATCTCCCGTACATTATATAGTATATTACGAACAGCCCAAAGTGAAGGTGTTGTTGAGAAAGACGTGACTCCTACCCTCCGTGACGGCAGACTGGTAATACCGGTTATCCCAACCTTGAAAAGAAAGATCAAAGGTATCGTACACGACGAGAGCGCTACGGGTAAAACCGTCTTCATCGAACCGACCGAAGTGGTAGAAGCCAACAACCGTGTGCGTGAACTGGAAGGTGAAGAAAGAAAGGAGATTATCCGCATCCTTACCGATTTCACCAACAAGGTTCGTCCTTTCTCAAAAGAGATTCTTGACAGTTACCGCTTCCTTGCCATCATCGACCTGATTCAGGCGAAACAAAAGCTGGCAGATACCTTCAAAGCTATCGAGCCTGAGGTAGAAGACCATCCGCACGTAGACTGGATCCGGGCTATCCACCCTCTGCTCCAGCAGTCATTACAGAAGAAAAATGAAAAGGTAGTACCTTTAGACATCACACTGACCAAGGAAAAGCGTATCCTGATCATTTCCGGTCCGAATGCCGGAGGTAAATCCGTATGCTTAAAGACTGTGGGACTGCTCCAATATATGCTGCAATGCGGACTGAGTATCCCCGTAAGTGAGAGATCAAAGACAGGTGTATTCAAAAACATCATGATTGATATTGGTGACGAACAGAGCCTGGAGAACGACCTCAGTACGTATTCATCCCACCTCCTGAACATGAAAAATATGATGAAAGCCGCCAATAGCGACACCATCATATTGATAGATGAGTTTGGTACCGGTACAGAACCGGGTATCGGAGGAGCCATCGCAGAGGCAGTACTCGATAAATTCTGCAAGCAACAGGCTTATGGAGTCATCACGACCCACTATCAGAACCTGAAACATTTTGCAGACAGTCATGAAGGTGTGGTTAATGGTGCCATGCTCTACGACCGTCATGAGATGAAAGCACTCTTCCAGTTAGCCATTGGCCGTCCAGGCTCTTCTTTTGCCATCGAAATAGCAAGAAAGATCGGATTGCCAGAAGAGGTTATCAAAGAAGCTTCAGACATCGTAGGTTCAGAATATATCCAGAGCGACAAGTACCTCCAGGACATTGTACGCGACAAGCGATACTGGGAGAACAAACGCCAGAATATCCACCAGCGAGAGAAGGATATGGAAAAAACCATCTCCAAGTATGAAAGTGATATTGAGGATATCGAACGAAGCAGAAAAGCCATTCTCAAGAAAGCCAAGGAAGAAGCTGCAGAACTCCTGAAGGAAAGTAACAAGAAGATTGAGAATGCCATCAGAGAGATTCGAGAGAGTCAGGCAGAGAAGGAGGAAACCCGCCGCATCCGTCAGGAACTCGATGCCTTCAAACAGGAGGTTCAGGAGATTGACACCAAGGAATCGGATGACAAGATAGCCCGCAAGATAGCCCAGATTCAGCAGCGCAAGGAGCGGCATGCCAAGCGACAGGCTGAAAAGAAGGAGACCCAGGAGAAGGCCGCGGCAGCCCTGCGTAATGCACAGCACAAGGCTCAGGCTGAAAGCAAACGGGAGATAAAAGCCGGTGATACGGTTCGTATCAAAGGATTGACAACTATCGGAAAAGTGGAAAGCATCAACGGTGATACCGCTACTGCCGTATTCGGAGGTATGAGAACCAAAATGCGTCTGAACAGACTGGAGCATGCTACGGCTACAGTAGAGAATGTGGACAAGACCGAGGAACGCAAGGAAAACCTTGCCTCTTACGGTATCAGCAAGGAAACCAGAAAAACCATTGATGCCCACAAGACCAACTTCCATCAGGATTTGGATGTAAGAGGCATGCGTGGTGATGAAGCATTGAATGCTGTACAGTATTTTATAGATGATGCCATCCTGGTAGGTATGCCACGTGTCCGCATCCTTCATGGAAAGGGCAACGGTATCCTCAGACAACTCATCCGCCAATATTTGAGCAGCGTCCCTAATGTGACCCATTATGCAGATGAGCATGTACAGTTTGGCGGTGCAGGAATCACGGTGGTAGACTTTTAAGTGAAGAATACTTCTTCCTCTTAATATAGAAGAATGCTTCTTCCTCTTAATATAATAAGGTGAAGTATGGAAAAGGAGGCAAGATTTGCCTCCTTTTTCTAAATAAACGTTAACAAGCAAAACTTTTTCTGCAAAACATTTGGCAGGATAAGAAAAAAGCAGTACCTTTGCACTCGCTTAAAAGCAATAACCGCTTTCAAGTTTATGAGACGGACAAGTCTCATACGACCAGCTCCCTCGGAATCCCCCAGGATGGGAACATAGCAAGGGTACTTGGTTGTAGCGGTGCGATATGAATCGCTTGTCCACCCGCCTCTTTAGCTCAGTTGGCCAGAGCACGTGATTTGTAATCTCGGGGTCGTTGGTTCGAATCCGACAAGAGGCTCAAAAAGGAATCTTCTTTCAGAAGGTTCCTTTTTTATTTTATCTAAGTTTGGCACAACCGAAACAAAAGTTTCCCGACGCTTTGAAGTGTACAAAACAAACAGAAACATATATTTTTCTATCTTTCAAGGCGTTTTATCTTTAATTATATATAAATATTTTCACCCTTTACACCTTATATAATAAAAAAGTTGTATTTTTGCAAATTGATATATTACATTCGCAGAAATACATTATAACAATGAATACAGAAAATAACGAAAATCAAGAAGAGAAGAAGACAGACGAGCAGACGCAAAAGGTTAAGATCTACATCATCGATACGGGTAAGATCAAACAAACCAAAGCGTTTGCCCGACAAGATGGAGCAATTCTTGGCATCGTATGGATAGCCAGCTTCGTCTGCACCATGATGGCAGTAGAACCAAAGTACCAGATGCTGGGGTTACTATCCAACATTCTGATTATCTCTACCCCATTCGTGGTAGCAAAGAGATTGAAGTATTTCCGTGACTTCGTAAGAGAGGGACATATTTCTTTCAGACACGGATTATACTATTGCATCCAGACATTCTTCTATGCTACCCTACTGCTCACCATCGTGCAGTATCTCTGGTTCCGATTCATGGATACAGGCATGTTTATGACTCAGCTTCAAACCAACTACCAGATGATAGCACAGGTTTATCAGTTGACAGCAGAGGAAACAAAAGCTCTCTTCGATGCCATCTCTATGATGAAACCAATAGCATGGGCATCCATGTTTATGATTACCGACCTGGTTGCTGGAGCAATACTCAGTCCGATACTTGCTGCCATATTCGCCAAAAAGAAAATAGCCAATTAGGTTTCAGATAAGAAAAATAAATTCTCAAAACATCAGAAAAAATGGATATTTCAGTTATCGTTCCTCTGTTCAATGAGGAAGAGTCGCTGCCAGAACTCTTCGCCTGGATCAAACGGGTGATGGATGCCAACGATTTCACTTACGAAGTTATCTTTGTGAACGACGGTTCTACCGACCGTTCATGGAACGTCATAGAAGAACTTGCCGAGAAAAACGAGCAGGTAAAAGGAATCAAATTCCGCCGCAACTACGGAAAGAGTCCTGCCCTCTACTGTGGATTCAAAGAGGCACAAGGTGATGTAGTCATCACTATGGATGCCGACTTGCAGGATTCACCTGACGAGATACCAGGTCTCTACGAAATGATAAAGAAAGATGGTTTCGATCTTGTATCGGGTTATAAGCAGAACCGCAAGCAGGGAGACCCTCTGAGCAAAACGATTCCAACCAAACTTTTCAATGCCACAGCCCGCAAGGTGAGCGGCATCCACAATCTGCATGACTTTAACTGCGGACTCAAGGCTTACCGCCGCGACGTAGTGAAGAACATCGAAGTATACGGTGAGATGCATCGCTACATTCCATACCTTGCCAAGAATGCAGGCTTCGCAAAGATTGGCGAAAAACCTGTTCACCATCAGGCAAGAAAGTTTGGTACTTCCAAGTTCATGGGCTGGAACCGTTTCGTGAACGGCTATCTGGACCTGATGACACTCTGGTTCCTGAGCAACTTCGGCAAGAAGCCAATGCATGTTTTTGGATTCTTAGGAAGTGTGGTGTTCTTCATTGCCTTTCTCTCGCTTATCGGACTTGGCATCGATAAAGCCATAGACTTACATCGTGGCATCTACGGACACCTCATCACCGATTCCCCATACTTCTTCATCGCTCTCATTGCGATGGTATTGGGCAGTCAGTTCTTCCTAGCCGGATTCCTGGGTGACCTTATCAGTCGTCAGAACCCTAATCGTAACGATTATCAAATAGAAAAGGAAATAAGATGCAAAAAATAATACCATTGGTTTTCATGATGCTGGTACTCATGGTGGCTAGCTGCACTAGTCTCAACTGCCCGCTCAACAACACCACTTACACCAAGTATAAGTTGATGGGCAACGTAAAGACACTCAACGCCACCTTAACCATCTCGACCACCAAACAGGAAGGAGAAGACAGCGTACTTATCAATAAGGATGAGAACGTGGATAGCTTCATCCTTCCGATGAGTTACCACCAGCCTGAGGATGTGTTCTTTTTTGAAATTCAGAATGCAGACAATCAGGTATGGAAAGATACAGTAACCGTCAAGAAAGAGGACTATCCACATTTCGAGTCTGTAGATTGCGGTGCAGCCTACTTCCACAAAATAACAGAAGTGAAGACAACCCACAACTATATCGACTCAATAGTTATCAACAATAAAGAGGTTAATTATGATGCATCTAAAGCGCATTTCTACATATATTTCGGTACCCGTTACTAAAAAAGCGGTAATCGTCCAGAGTCTTCTCCTACTCTTAGGTGGAGGATGGGCGAACGCACAAAACCGTCTTAAAAAGGTAGCAACGGTAGAAAATGATACGATTCCATGGTTTAACGGAATGGCGGTGAGTGTGGATTTAATAGGACCAGCCCAATTGATGGTAAGTGATTACGGACAATATGAAGCTTCTCTGCGAGTGAACTTAAAAGACAAGTATTACCCTGTCTTTGAATTGGGTTACGGCAAAGCAGATGCCTTCGATGAGAGTACCCAGATTACTTATAAGACAAGTGCACCATACGCCCGTCTGGGTGTAGACTGGAACCTGCTCAAAAACAAGCACGATGACTACCGCCTGTTTGGCGGATTCCGTTACGGTTTCACCTACTATAAATACGACATCTCTTCACCACCCATCAAAGATCCAGTCTGGGGAGGTGATGCACCTTACGGAGCAGAAGGCGTATCCGCTAACTATCACTGGCTGGAAGGTGTAATAGGAATAGATGCAAAGATATGGGGACCAATCCGCATGGGATGGAGTTTCAGATACAAGCGTCGTGTTGCCCATAATGATGGCGACATGGGCAACACCTATTATGTACCAGGCTTCGGCAAGCAAGGTGGTTCCCGACTTGGCGGTACGTTCAATGTAACATTTGAAATATAAACAATGAAGAATAAAAGACTCATTTGGCAGATACCGTTTCTGCTTCTCTTGATTTTTGGCAGTATTTATGTCATTCGCCAACAGCAAAATACTCCTTACCAGAGGGATGAAGGTTTCATCTTTGGTACTATCTATCACATCACTTACCAAAGTGACGTCAATTACCAAAAAGAAATCGAGGCTGAACTGCAGAAAGTAGACAATTCTCTTTCTCCATTCAACAAGACATCCATCATTTCGCGTATCAACCGTAATGAAGACGTGAAGGTAGACAACATGTTTGCTGAGGTTTTCCAACTCGCAGAAAAAATATCCAAAGAAACAGAAGGAGCATTTGACATCACTGTAGCCCCTATGGTAAATGCCTGGGGATTCGGATTCAAGACCGGGAACCCTCCTACCCAACAAACAGTAGACAGTCTTCGCGCTATCGTCGGATTCCAGAAAGTAACATTAAAGGAAGAGCACGTCAAGAAACAGAATCCTCATATCATGCTCGACTGCTCAGCCATTGCCAAAGGATACGGAAGCGATATCGTGGCAAGGTTTCTAAAGAAAAAAGGCATCCAAAACTTTATGGTAGAAATTGGTGGCGAAATTGTGGTGAATGGAAACAGCGACAAGCAAGTGCCTTGGCGGGTAGGCATCAACAAGCCAACAGACGATTCTCTCAATACGAATCAGGAATTACAAGACGTAATCAATGTGACAGACATAGCAATGGCAACAAGTGGAAACTATCGGAATTTCTACTATAAGAACGGCAAGAAATACGCTCACACAATAGACCCGAAGACAGGCTATCCCGTGCAGCACAATATTCTGTCAGCCACCGTTCTAGCCAAGAATTGTGCCACAGCCGATGCCTATGCCACATCCTTCATGGTAATGGGACTGGATGGAGCAAGGAAAGTACTGGAAAAACATCCTGAACTTGACGCCTATCTCATCTATTCCGATGAACAGGGAAATAACAGGATATGGTATTCGCCAGAGCTCAAGAAGAAAATATTGAAATAGAATGCAAGAAGACAGAGTATATGACAATCTTTTAAATCTGCCTCTATTCCTGGGAATGAGCCGTAACGATTTGCTGGAAGTAGCCGGTCATACAAAGTTCGATTTCCAAAAGGCAGAAAAGGGACTCACCATCGTCAAGGAAGGAGAGCCCTGCAAACGTCTGTACTTTCTTCTTACCGGCGAACTCAACGTTGTCACAGAGGCTGACGATCATGGCTACCGCATCGAAGAAGACATCAAAGCCCCAGAAGCGTTTCAAATGGAATGCATCTACGGATATAACCAATACTTCACTCACACCTATATCGCAAAGAAAGAATGTAGCGTGATGAGTATCAGCAAGCAGGAGATGCAGAAACTATCTGATAGATACGAGATTTTCAGAATCAACATGTTCAATCTCATTTCTACTCAAACCCAAAAGAACAACCGGCGCCTGTATCGGGTTCCTCCCAAAACACTCTCAGAACGTATCATCCAGTTCTTTGAAAGCCGATGTCTCAAACCTGCCGGCGAAAAATTATTCCACATCAAGATGGAAAGACTTGCCGCAGAAATGAATGTCAAGAGAATCTATGTCTCCAACGTGCTGAATGAACTGCAGAAGCAAAAGCTCATGCATCTGGAAAGAGGAAGAATCTATATTCCACAATTAGAAAAGCTGATTGTGAATAAATAAAAAGAGAACTGTCATAGAGTAAAGCAAACAAATAAAAAATCACTATCATGCAAGATATAAAAGATCAGAATCATATCAGAAATACAGAGAATCGAGAGAATCCATTCTTTGTTCCCTATCACACACCGCACGATACTGTGCCTTTCAACCGTATCCTGCTGGAAGACTATGAGCCTGCCTTCATGGAGGGTATTCGCCGTGACAAAGAAGCGACAGACAAGGTCATCAACGACCCAGCTGAGCCTACATTCGAGAATACTATCGCCCGTGTGGATACAGACAAAGGCGAACATTATTACGACCTTTTAAGTCGTGTTTCCAATATATTCTCATGCATGATGAGTGCAGAGACATGCGACGAGATGGAGGAACTGGCACAAAAGATGAGTCCTATCCTCACCAAACATGCCAACGACATTACACTCAACAAGAAACTCTTTGAGCGTATTAAATATGTTCATGACCACCCTAACAGAGAGTTAACCCCAGAAGAACAGATGCTTTTGGAAACCAGTTATGATGGTTTTGTACGTAGTGGTGCTCTTCTTGATGAGGAAGGAAAAGACAAGCTTCGCAAACTTACAGAGGAAGCAAGTATTCTCACCCTCCAGTTCTCACAGAATCTCCTGAAGGAAGACAAGGCATTTACCCTCCATATCACAGACGAGGCTCAACTTGACGGACTTCCAGAAACAGCAAAGGCTGCAGCAGCTCATACTGCCAAAGAGAAGAATGAAGAAGGCTGGATTTTCACACTCGACTATCCAAGTTACTCTCCATTCATGACCTACTCTACTCAGCGTGAACTCCGCAAACAGATGTATATGGCACGCAATACGGTCTGTACCCATGAGAACGAGCAGAACAACATTGAAATCTGCAAGCGATTGGTCAATTTACGTAGAGAACTCGCTCAACTTCTTGGCTTCGAGACCTATGCAGACTATGTATTACGTCATCGAATGGCAAGTAATGTAGAGAATGTCTATAAACTTCTCAATGATCTGATTGAGGCTTATAAGCCAACAGCAGAAAACGAAGTGAAAGAAGTACAAGCCCTAGCCAAGAAGCTGGAAGGCGAAGACTTCAAAATGGAGCCATGGGACTTCGGATTCTATTCCCACAAGCTCCAGATGGAAAAATACAATCTGGATGCAGAGATGCTCCGTCCATACTTCCAACTTGACAAGGTGATAAAGGGCGTCTTCGGATTAGCCAACAAACTGTATGGTATTACCTTCAAGGAAAACAAAGAGATTCCAGTATACCATCCTGACGTGAAGGCATACGAAGTATTCGATAAAGACGGCAGTTATCTGGCTGTGTTCTATGCAGACTTCTTCCCACGCAAGGGCAAACAGGGAGGTGCCTGGATGACAGAATTCCAAGGACAATGGATAGACCATAAAGGCATCAACATTCGTCCACACGTGAGCGTAGTGATGAACTTCACCAAGCCTACAGAAGAAAAACCTGCCCTCCTGACCTTGGGAGAGGTAGAGACCTTCCTGCATGAGTTTGGTCACAGCCTTCACGGAATGTTCGCCAACACCCGGTTCGAAAGTCTTTCGGGTACCAATGTATGGTGGGATTTCGTAGAGTTGCCATCCCAATTTATGGAGAACTATGCCATAGAAAAGGAATTCCTGCGCACCTTCGCTTTCCATTATGAAACAGGCGAGCCATTGCCGGACGAGCTCATCGAACGTATCGTAAAAAGCCGCAACTTCATGGCAGCATACGCCTGCCTGCGCCAAGTAAGTTTCGGACTTCTGGATATGGCATATTACACCAAGAAGGATGCCTTTAATGCAGACATCATCCCATTTGAGAAAGAAGCATGGAAAGAAGCCATGATTCTGCCACAGTTGCCTGACACTTGCATGACCGTACAGTTCTCGCACATTATGGCAGGAGGTTACGCAGCCGGCTACTACAGTTACAAATGGGCTGAAGTTCTGGACGCTGATGCATTCAGCGTATTCAAGAAAAACGGTATTTTCGACCGAACTACCGCCCAGAGCTTCCGTGACAACATACTCTCAAAGGGAGGCACCGAACATCCGATGACACTCTATAAACGATTCCGTGGACAAGAGCCAACCATAGACGCCCTACTGGAACGCAACGAAATCAAGAAGAGTTAACAGTTTAGGCAAGTAATTATAAATGACACAATATAAATAACAGATCAATGGGGGACAACCTTTTAAAACAGAAAAAGCTTGATTTGCGATACCTTCGCATGGCTCGCATCTGGGCAGAAAACAGCTATTGCAAACGCCGACAGGTAGGTGCTTTAGTAGTAAAAGACAAGATGATTATCAGCGATGGTTACAATGGTACACCAAGCGGATTTGAAAATATCTGCGAGGATAACAATGTAACAAAGCCCTATGTCCTCCATGCAGAAGCCAACGCCATAACCAAGTTGGCCCGCAGCAGCAACAACAGCGAGGGAAGCACACTTTATGTCACTGCTTCTCCTTGCATAGAATGCTCCAAGCTCATCATTCAAGCAGGCATCAAACGAGTTGTATATGCCGAGAAATACAGACTTACTGATGGTGTGGAACTATTGGAAAGAGCCGGAGTAAAAGTAGAATATATGAATCCTGATGAAAATATCAGTTTAGAATAACGTTAGTATAATGTAAATTAGTAAGTTATGAATAAGAACAAGAATAAGACCAACAGGTTTATGCCGTTCATCATGGCACTCTGCGTAGTGCTAGGCATTGTCATCGGCACATTCTTTTCGAATCATTTTGCCGGCAACCGACTCAACGTCATCAATAGTGGCAGCAACCGCTTAAACAACTTGCTCCATCTCATTGATGACCAATATGTGGATTCTGTCAACATAGATTCGCTAGTAGATAAAGCCATTCCACAAATTCTTGCGGAACTGGATCCTCACTCGGTCTACATCAGTGCCAAAGATGCAGCTCAGGCTAATGACGACCTCAAAGGTTCATTCTCGGGTGTAGGTATTGAGTTCGTGATCCGCCAGGACACCATTCATGTGCAAAATGTAATCCAAAACGGTCCTGCCGAAAAAGCAGGTCTTCTAGCAGGAGATAAGATTGTTGCAGTGGATGGCAAACCTTTCGTGGGCAAAATCGTGACCAATCAGGAAGCCATGCACCGCTTAAAGGGTCCTAAAGACACGAAAGTAAAAATCGGCGTAATCCGCTATGGCAGCAACAAGGTACAGAGCTTCACGGTAACACGAGGAGAAATCCCAACCAAGAGTATAACTGCAGCCTACATGCTCAATGACAATACAGGCTACATCCGCATCAAGAACTTCGGTGAGAACACTTATCCAGAGATGCTTATCGCCTTAGCCAAACTGTCTCAACAGGGATTCTCTAATCTCTGCATTGACTTACGCGACAACTCTGGAGGCTATCTCACAGCTGCAGTAAATATGGCAAACGAGTTCTTACCAGAAAAGAAACTGATTCTCTATACACAAGGACGAAAGTCTCCTCGCCAAGATTATTTGAGCGACGGCAAGGGTTCTTATCAAAAGATACCTATGGTTGTACTCATCAATGAGGGTTCGGCTTCTTCTGCTGAAATCTTTGCAGGTGCCATGCAGGATAATGACCGTGCAACCATCATCGGTCGCCGTTCATTCGGAAAGGGATTGGTACAACAGCAAATAGAATTCCCAGACCATAGCCTTATCCGTCTCACCATTGCCAGATACTATACTCCTTCTGGAAGATGTATCCAAAAACCTTATACGATGGGTGATGACAAGGATTATGAACAGGATCTTCTGGATCGCTACCAGCATGGAGAATTTTTCTCACAAGACAGTATCAAGCATACGGGTCCTGCATACCACACAGGCATTGGACGTGTAGTTTATGGTGGAGGTGGTATCACGCCAGACATCTTTGTTCCAGAAGATACGCTCGGTATGACTTCCTACTTCAAAGAGGCTAGTTTGAGCGGCTTGATTCTACAGTTTGCATTTACCTATACTGATGATAATCGTCCTAAGTTGAACAACTTCAAGGAGATGATGGAACTTGCCGATTATCTTGACAGTCAGAACATGGTGGAACAGTTTGTCAACTATGCAGACAAGCATGGATTGAAGCGCCGTAACCTTCTTATCAAGAAGTCACATAAGTTGCTGGATAGAGTCATCGACAGCCGTATCATCTATAACATGCTTGATGAACAAGCCTGGACTCAGTATATCAACCAGGACGACCCAGTGATTAAGAAGACCCTCGAAGTCTTCGAAAAGCACGAGGCGTTCCCAAAGAAACCTGAGCCAACAGCCAAATTCAAAAGCAAGAAGCAGAAAGTAGCAATGGCTGGCATACCATACAATTACAGTTCACTACATTGCAGAAATATGATGATGGCAAACGCATAAGATGAATAAGAAAGAACTTAGAAAAATCATAAAAGACAGAAAGCGACAGTATTCCTCAAGCCAACTTGAGGAACTGTCGCTTTCTGTCTTATCCCGACTTACAGATCAAGAATCTTTCCGCAAGGCTAAAATCATTTTAATGTATTATTCTCTCCCTGATGAAGTCAACACTCATACCTTTATTGATGAGATGACAGCTTTAGGGAAAACTGTTCTTTTACCTGTAGTAAAGGATTCAGAAAATATGGAAATCAGAGAATACTCTGGCAGAAAAGATCTCACAGAAGGTTCCTTTCATATTATGGAGCCTATCGGCAAGCTCTTTCCACCAGAAAGATATGGGGAAATAGAAGTCGGTGTCATTCCAGGTATGAGTTTTGATGAAAAAGGCAACCGTCTGGGACGAGGAAAAGGATATTATGACAGATTTCTGAAAAAAGTACCAACCCTGTTCAAGATTGGCATCTGTTTCGACTTTCAAAAGACAGATACCATCCCAACAGAAGAAACGGATATCAGAATGGATTGCATCATATAAAGAGTTCTGGAAAAAGAGGCAAATTCTATCAATAGAAACGGATATCTGAAATCACCAATGCCCCTACCTGCTCGTTCAATCTTCTTACCAAGATTGAACGATGCATGGTAAGATCTGCCCTGAGAGCAGGATTTAGAATCTTAACATAAAGGGTTTGATTCTTGATAAATTTATCAGCACAATAAACAGAAATAGAGGCACCAACAACGGTGTCCCAACTATCCAAGAGACGCTTTTGCTGCAAAGGCGTCTCCAATCCCTCGTTTCTCAAAAACTCCGGCAAAAGTTCTGCTATAGAACGAACCTTTTTTCTAAACATAATTATACCCAATAAATAATGTACTACAAATCGTCAACTCTACCCTGACATTCAGTATCTAATCTCTTACATGCAGTTCTCCATTTTCGACAGAGAAAATCTTATAGTCGCCACGTAAACGATGAAGGATTTGGTCAAGATGATCACGATTGGTATCCGTTATAAAGATCTGTCCAAAATTATCATTCGAGACTAACTGAACTATCGCTTCAACCCGCTGAGCATCAAGCTTATCAAAAATATCATCCAACAAGAGTAAAGGAGTGGTATTAGAGCAGGTTCGCTTCAAGAAACTAAACTGCGCCAACTTCAAGGCAATGACATAACTCTTGTTCTGTCCCTGACTTCCCTCACGCTTCATCTGATAGTCACCAATCGTAAACTCCAAGTCGTCACGATGAACTCCATGAAGCGAATAACCAACGGCACGATCCTTGAATCTATCACGCTGGATAACCTCCAATAACGGTCCCCTTTGACAGTGCGAAATATAATGCAAGCCTACCCGTTCCTTATCACCGGAAATATGCTGATAAATCTGCTGAAACAAAGGTATTAATTCGTTTACAAAAGCCTGGCGCTTAGCAAAGAGCAGTTCTCCATTCATAGCCATCTGCTGTTCCCAAAGCTCCATAAGAGTTACATCCGGTTCCGCCTCCATCTTCAAGAGAGCATTTCGCTGCTGCAAGGCTTTGTTGTAGTTAGAAAGAGCCTCGATATATGTATTATCATACTGAGAGATAACAACATCCATCAGTTTTCTACGCTCATCACTTCCACCCTCAATGAGGGAAACATCAGAAGGAGAAACAAAGACAAGCGGAATGAGTCCAATATGTTGAGACAAGCGCTTATATTCTTTCTTATTTCGCTTAAAATGTTTTTTGGTTCCACGCTTCATCCCGCAATAAATGTTCTCCAAATCCCCATTATCATTCTCATAATTACCTTCCAACATAAAAAAGGCCTCATCGTGCAAAATGATTTGCGAATCAATCGGATTATTGGCACTTCTGCAAAACGAGAGGTAATAAATTGCATCCAAAAAGTTGGTCTTACCCATGCCGTTATGACCGATAAGACAGTTAATTTTGGGCGACAATTCAATATTGGCGCTCTTGATATTTTTATAGTTAATAATGGAAATATTCTTTAAAATCATAGACTCTTTACTGATTATTGAGTGCAAAGTTAACAGAAAAAGCCCAAAAAACGAAAAAAGTAGGCTAGAAATTTCAATATCTGAATAAAATTCCGTATTTTTGCAGAAGTTTAGCAATATTAGAATAATAAAAAACAAAAATACAAAATGGCAAACAACAAAGTACAGGCTCAGGAAATAGAGAGCCTCAACATTCGTGAGGCCTTCTTCATGAAGAACAAGAAGGCTATTATTATCGCTGTGGTAGCTATTGTAGTTATCATTGCTGGTGTATTCGGTTATGTATCTCAGATCTCTGGTCCACGTGAGGACAAGGCTAGCACAATGCTTGGCAAGGGTCAGACTTACTTCAACAACGAGATGTTCGAACAAGCACTTAACGGAGACGGTGCAGGTTACGTTGGCTTCAAGAAAATTGCAGACGAATATAGCAGCACTGACGCTGGTAACTTGGCAAACCTCTATGCAGGTCTTTGCTATGCTAACCTTGGCAAATGGGCAGAAGCAGAAAAGAGTTTGGATGCATTCTCTTCAAAGGATGACCAGATGATCAGCCCAGCAGCTGAAGCTGCGCTCGGTGATGTTTACGCTCACTTGAACCAGTTGGACAAGGCTGTCGAAGCATTCAAGAAGGCTGCTTCCATGGCTGACAGCAAGGCAGAAGATGACACTAACAACAGTCTCTCTCCTGCATTCCTGATTAAGGCTGGTGAAGTTCTCGAGAGCCAGAACAAGAAGCAGGATGCATTGAATATCTATCAGGATATCAAGAAGAAGTATGTTAACTCTATGCTTGTTCAGAGCGGTGAGATTGACAAGTACATTGAGCGCGCATCCAATTAATAACATCTTACGCGTAACATCTTAGAACAAGTTTAATAGATAATTATGGCAACAGCTCTTCATAATTTATCAGAATATGACCTTAGCAAAGTACCTGATGCCAGCAACATGTGCTTTGGTATCGTTGTAGCTGAATGGAACCCAGAAATAACAGGTGCCCTGCTGGACGGTGCTGTCAAGACGCTCGAAAAACATGGAGCCTTAACAGAGAACATACATGTTAAGACTGTTCCTGGCAGTTTCGAACTCATCTATGGCGCACATCAGATGGTACTTAATGGCGGCTATGACGCTGTTATTATCTTGGGAAGCGTAATTCGTGGTGAAACTCCTCACTTCGATTATATCTGCGAGGGAGTAACCTATGGTATTGCCCGTCTCAATGCCACACAAGAGATTCCTGTCATTTATGGACTCTTGACTACAAACGACCTGCAACAGGCAAAGGACCGTAGCGGTGGCAAATTGGGCAACAAGGGCGATGAATGTGCTATTGATGCCATCAAAATGGCTAAATTCTAAAAGCACAGACATTGAGTCTTTCAAAACAATTACTATATAATAAGGTAAATAAAATGAAGCTCTACCAATTATTACAGTCATACGAATTTGAGGAGATTTTCCCAACAGTCAACGTGATGTTTCCCAACGCACAGTTGCATAGAGACGTCTTTGAAAAAGCATTCAACATGCTTTGCAACATTCAACCTATCAGTTCCAAGAAAGTAATCCGTTTCGAACTGATGGAGGATCCAAACTCTAGCGATATGTTTGTTGGAGCCAACGACAGCTGTTTTCAAACAACTTGGGATGTATGTCTCGGCAAAGAAATAAAGAAAGGGAAAGGCGCCGACCTTAACGATGTGGAAATGGTAGCCAATTGTCTGCTTAATATCCTCTTCATAGGTCGTCATCCTCAAAGTTTCGAAAAAGATTATAAGAAACTCTTCAAATAATCATAGGATTTACAAAAAAGGACCTCTCGAAATCTGAGTATTTCAAGAGGTCCGTCCTTTATTTATACACCTTCATCATCGTCTTCATCAACAGAAGAACTGCCCGATGGAGAACTGTCATTTCCTTCAGTATCCAGTAATTGATCTTTACTGATACTCACCTCCCCCATCTTAGAGATTTTTACCACCAAAGGCAAATATTCATCACTCATCACATCAGGTGAACCAACACTGGCTGCAAAACAAAGATTGTTACCTTCAGTTTTTACATAGACAATACCCAGTAATCCACCAGAGGCCTTGGTATGAGAATCCAAGTATTTTTCAAAGGCAGCTTTGGTAAAACTACGTTTGAAGAATTCAGAACCGTCGCTTCTTATAATCCGAACAGTAATCTTATTATCGTGATACTTAGTATTTTCATCTACCTTAACGAGCGGCAAACTGTCATCTGGTTCTCGTTTTACCACCACTTTATATGTAGCGCCCAACCATTCAATGCTTCTAGACTGCTCATACTCACTCATCTTGAGTGTTTGCTTTTTAACTTTGACAACAGGTTTAGGAGCTATAATGATGTTGCTTTTCTTTTTCTCAGCACACGAAGCCATTATACCTATAGCCAGAGCCATGAAAAATAAGTAATTGATTCGTTTCATTGCTTTTTTATTTTAATGCTACAAAAGTAGTAAAAAAAAACGAAATAAACACGGGTTACCCGTTAAAAAAGAAAAAAAGCATCGACTTTCACAAGCCGATGCTCCGAATCTACCTAAATACTAACTAATAAATTTCCTATTGAATCTTACACGATATAATAAAAGTTCAGTTTATGAATTCTAATCAGTAGTTTGACGTCATCACGAAGAAAAGGTTTAATGCAAGTCTAAAAAAAATGCATTTTTTCTTCATTAAATGTTTTTTCTCTCTTAAAAATGCTTCTTTTCTTCTTTTTAAAGCAAATTTACCCTTTTTATTTTGAGATTTAAACATTTTGTCGTATCTTTGCAGACAAAAAGAAACATTTTGCATGAAAAAGATTCTATTATTCATAATAACTGCCAGCATTTTCACCTTTTCTTCTTGCTATCAGAAAGAGCAAACGCAAGAAAAGGAGCAAGTCATCGACACTATTCCAATGATGGTGATGCAAATACAAAAATGCAACCGACTATATACGGCAGAAGCCCATGTTCACAAAATTATCACCCACGATGATCAACTGAATCTGAAAGGTTCTTTTTTCAGAAAGAACTTCAACATTCATGTACCTGGTTCAAACAGGAAAGTTGCAATCCCTATGAATGCAACCATCAAGGCTTCCGTAGACTTCCAAGGGTTTTCCAATCAAAATGTGTTACGCAAAGGTGACAAGATAGAAATTATTCTGCCAGACCCAAAGCTGACACTCACGAGCAGTAAGATAGACCACAATGCGGTAAAACAATACGTTTCCATTGCCCGCAGCAATTTCAGTGATGCAGAACTCACCCAACTAGAGCAGCAAGGCAGACAAAGCATCATCAATGATATTCCGAATCTTGACCTCATGGAACAAGCTAGGCTCAGTGCCGCAAATACTCTGATTCCGATGCTCAAGGATATGGGATTCAAGGAAGAAAACATCAAGATTAGCTTCCGTAAGAAATTCACAATCCACGACTTGAAGGAATTCATTTCAAATGGATTGAATGACAATAAAACAATAGAAAAGAGAACAGCCTCTAGCCAGGCATCAAATAAAGAGGACTAAGATATGAAGAAATATGGAATCATTATCATTTTATTCCTTATTATAATAATAGGTGGAGCACTCTATTGGCTTAATAAAGACAATACAATGAACGTGGCAACGGAAGAAAAGACCACCCTTTCACCAACCCAAGTAGAAAGTATTGAGGCTATCGGGCAATGGGAATTTCTTGCCATCAACGATGAGGAACTCGTTGATACAACCCGACATGGCTTCTTTGGTGACGATCAATTGGTACGTATCTATTATGGTACCCTGCGTCTCGGCATTGACATGAAAGACGTAAAGGAAGGATGGATACAGACGGATGAAAAGAAAGATTCCATAGTCTGCACCCTTCCCCCAATCCGACTCCTCGACAACAATTTCATAGACGAGGCAAAGACTAAAAGTTTCTTTGAAGAAGGAAAATGGACTGGCGCTGACCGACAGGCTATGTACGACAGAGCTTACGTTATGATGAAAAAGCGTTGCTTGACACCTGTGAATTATCAGACGGCAAGAAGAAATGCCAAGCAGCAATTCAAAGACATGTTCAAGACAATGGGATTCACTAACGTTAGAATAGAATTCGAAGACTGAGGGTAGAATTACCTTCAGTCTCCCAAAACGGAAGTAACTAAACATATTCCGTTCATAAAAAGACAAGAGAGTTATCAGGGCGCAAGCCTAATTATTAATTATCATTTTTAAATTAAAACATAAGAGAGATGGATGCTATCAATGATTTTTTCACAGCCTTTAGTTCATTCCTTTGGGGATGGCCTATGATTATTTTATTGTTGGGAACTCATATTTTTCTAACCATCCGCCTGCGCTTTCCACAGCGCAAGATATTCCAGGCTATCAAATTGTCTGTCAAGAAAGACAAGAAGGCAACGGGGGATGTTTCTCAATTCGGAGCACTAGCCACAGCCTTGGCAGCCACCATCGGTACGGGTAACATCATCGGTGTGGCTACAGCCATAGCATTAGGCGGACCAGGTGCTGTCCTTTGGTGCTGGCTCACCGGTGTTTTCGGTATTTCTACCAAGTATGCAGAGGGACTTCTTGCCGTAAAATATCGAGTTAAGACAACACGAGGAAAGATGCTGGGAGGTCCGATGTATGCTCTAGAAAAGGGATTGGGCTGGAAATGGCTTGCCATCCTCTTCGCAACCTTTGCCGCCCTTGCTTCTTTTGGTATTGGCAGCACAGTTCAAGCTAATGCCATCTCAACCCTTGTAGAGAATCAATATGGCATTTCTCCTTTCATTACAGGATCGATAGTTACCATTTTAGGAGCAGCCGTAATCATTGGTGGTGTAAAGACAATCTCTAAGGTTTGTGGAATGCTTGTACCTTTCATGGCCCTATTCTATGTATTGGGCTGTATTTATATTCTCATTGTAAATCATGCCTACATTCTCCCTGCCCTACAGATTATCTGCGAATCAGCTTTTACAACAAAAGCTGCTGGTGGTGGTTTTGCAGGTAGCACACTGATGCTTGCAGCCCGTTATGGTATTGCCCGTGGTCTTTTCTCTAATGAGAGTGGACTTGGTTCTGCGCCAATTGTTGCCGCAGCTGCTCAAACCCGCAATCCCGTTCGACAGGCATTAGTTTCATCAACAGGAACATTCTGGGATACGGTCATCATCTGCGCTCTAACAGGACTGGTAATCACCAGCAGTATCATAGCCTATCCAGATATAGACTATCATGATGGAGCAGCACTTACCAAAGCAGCTTTTAGTAAAATACCATATATTGGAGCTCCATTACTAACATTTGGTCTGACCACCTTTGCTTTTAGTACTACACTAGGTTGGAGTTATTATGGCGAACGTTGCGTAGAATACCTGAAGGGAAAGAAATGGATGCTTTGCTATCGCATTCTCTACATTGCCAGTATATTTGCAGGAAGTGTCATCAGTCTCGGTCTGGTATGGAACATAGCTGATTGCATGAATGCTCTTATGGCTATTCCAAATCTCGTCTCTTTACTATGTCTTAGTGGAATTATTGTGCATGAAACAAGAAAGTATCTTTGGCGCCACCGTCTAGATCAGGATATGGAGGAAAGCGAATTACAGGAAGTAGAAGACAAATAATCGTGCAAACGATTGTCCTGAAGAAATAGCAGAAAACTATATATTTTTGATTCATCCTACCATTTTCTTTTGTACCTTTGCAGCAGAAAAGGTAACTTTATAGAAAATATAGGTTAAAAGAGATTTTATTAGTTTTTGTTGATTAAAAAAATGCCCAGGCAGCAGTGATGCTATCCTGGGCTTTTTGTTTTATATGCTCTATTCACTTATATTCTGTAATCATCAACAAGAATTTTCACTTCTTATTCAGCATTTATCTGCAAATGCTTCATTCCGTGTCCACCCCACGTTGTATAATTGACGAATTGGAATCCCATACGAGTATAAAGGCTTTCAGCTCTTGGATTGCCTTTATCAACCAATAATCCAACCTTCGGAATACCAAGTTCCTTACCACGTTGTATGGCAGCATTCAACAAAAGCTTTGCAATCCCCTTACCTCTATAGCTACTGGAAACAGCCAAACTGTCTAGATAGTATTCACCTTCTTGAGTCTCAGCATCCATACCCGAATAATCAATTCCAAAGGTATCAAGAGCCTCATCTACAAATCTTTTGCGCAAAGTCTTAAGTTGAGCTCCATCATAAGCCACCAAGATGCCAGCAACCACACCATCAGCAGTCATAGCCATCAACACATTTCGGTAACTATACTGGCTATCCTCCATCTTTACCAGACGTTCCATCAACTGATGAAAATCAGCCAATGTATGACGAGGTCCGGCAAAATTCTGACAACATTCCGTATTCATCGCTTCCATAATGAGCGATGCTATATGCGAAGCTTTATCTGGGGTTGCTTGTTCGATATGTATCTTCATTTTCGTTTAGTTTTTACAATTACGAATGCAAAGATAATAATAATTAACGAGATAAACAAAACTTTTTCTTTTTCTTTACTTTTGTTTCACAAAGATTTTATATCTTTGCCCCATAATTCAATAACAAATGTTAAGATAGAGGCTACCAGATTGTCACAACATCAATTTTCCAGAGTAAAAAGCTATCAAAAATCAATTGATAATATAAGTTCTCTATCCTTCATGTTTGGGTAGAGACCTTCATTATTATTATAATCTTTTGTAAAAACTGACAATTAAAGACTTTTTCTTTGCTGATTCCAAATAATAATGCTAACTTTGCGCACGAATTTGTTTTATCTTGAGAAGACAAAGAGACAGAAAGATTGTAATGATATGGAAAAAATACTAATAGTTGAAGACGACATCGCATTTGGAACCATGATTCAGACATGGCTCAGGAAGAAAGGATTCGAAGTTGAAAAAACGACTTCGGTGAAAGCAGCTATACAGGCTTGGGAGAAATTGGAAAGTGGATTTGATCTGGTGCTATCCGACCTTCGTCTTCCAGACCATGATGGTATTTTCTTATTGCAATGGATGAGAAAGCACGGCGTGCAAGTACCTTTCATCGTCATGACCAGCTATGCAGAGATTCAGAACGTAGTACTCGCCATGAAATCGGGTGCAACAGATTACGTTGCCAAACCTTTTCATCCGGACATCCTCCTGGAAAAGATTAAGGAAGCCATAAAAAATCATAACACAAGCTCTCAATCAGAGAAAAATATAGAGCAGAGGGAGGCTACAGGAAATCAGGAGCCTATAGATAATAAAAAAGTATCAGGAAATACGGAATCTAAAGGAAATGTAGATGTTCCTAAATATCTTGAAGGTGAAAGTGAGGCTTCAAGAAAACTCTATAGTTTTGTATCTCTGGTTGCTCCTACTCCTATGTCGGTTCTCATTCTAGGTGCAAGCGGAACGGGTAAGGAATATGTGGCTCGTCGCATTCATGAATTAAGCCAGCGGGCAGGGAAACCTTTCTTTGCACTCGACTGTGGAGCCATTCCTAAGGATGTGGCAGCATCAGAATTCTTCGGTCACAGCAAGGGAGCCTTTACGGGAGCAGACCAAGACAAAAAGGGAGCTTTCGAAATAGCAAATGGCGGTACACTCTTCCTGGACGAAATGGGGAACCTGAACTATGAAGTGCAAGTGCAACTGCTTCGTGCCCTTCAGGAGCGAAAAATTCGTCCATTGGGCAGCAACAAGGAAATCGACATCGACATCCGACTGGTTTGCGCCACCAACGAAAATCTGGCACAGCGTGTAGCAGAGGGAAACTTCCGCGAAGACCTATACCACCGCATCAACGAGTTTACCATCTACATGCCGGAGTTGAAAGACCGTGGTGCCGATCTCTTCCTCTTTGCTGATCTCTTTATCAAACATGCCAACAAAGAACTCAATAGAAACGTGGAAGGACTCGATGGTAAGGCGAAGGAGAGAATCGCCTCTTATAACTGGCCAGGAAACCTGCGCGAATTGAACAATGTGATGAAACGTGCCACTCTTCTTGCCACAGGCAGATATATTGGAGTAACAGAACTGGAACAGAGTATGGCTCATATTCAGCCACAAGCTCCTACCACCCTGCATGATGAGGAAACAGAACTGCAGCGTATAGAAGCAGCACTAAAAGCGGCAGGAGGTAACAAGAGTAAAGCTGCACAATTGCTTGCTGTGGATAGAAAGACGCTGTATAACAAGATGAAGAAGTACGGCATCTGAGGAACTTTCCCCAATATTTTGGGGAAAAATTCCACACTTGTTCCACAACTTCCACAAAGTTAAGATTTGGCACAAAAATGCATATTAACTGATTATCAACCATTTACTAAAAGGAGGAATCTTTTGGCACGCAGATTGTGATATTAGATTGTGAACTCGCAAACAAGCAACAATGCAAGTAAGACGGTTCATTAAAGTAAAAATAATATTCACAATAAAAAATAAAAAGATTATGAAAAAGTTAGTATTCGCAGCTATCGCTGCCATGGTAATGGTATCAGTTAGTAATGTATTCGCCAACAACAAGATGGCAAGTGTTTCATCAGTAGCTCCAGTAGACACAGTTGCTCCTGCAGAACCAGCAGACACAACAGTAGAGAAGACAACTCCAGCAGAGACTCCAGCTGATTCTACAACAGCAACAACAGATTCAACTGTAGCAAAGTAATATCACCTTCAAAAAACAGTAATAAACAGAAGAAATAGAAAGACATTAAATATCAGTAATTACGCTTCGCTTTCAATTAGGCAGGAGACTAATGATAAAATTCATTGGTCTCCTGACTTGTTTTTAGCCCTTTCTTTTCTTTAAATCAGTTTTTTGCATTATCTTTGCAGAAGATAAGCTGCACTCGGCAATCTGAAAGCAAGCTTTCATTGCACTCGTTTGCACTATCTTTGCAGAAGATAATTAAGTAAGTAGATTTCACATGCACAAAAACAATATTCCACTCAAGGTAGCCTTCGGCTATTGCATTATTGCTATTATCATGATTCTGGCAATCAGTCTCGTATATAGCAACACCAAGAGCATCATCGCCATCAACGAAGCATCCCGTGAGTACATCAAGAAAAAGGATGCAGCAGACAGTACCATGACTTCTCTGCTCAAAGAAGAGCAGAAGAACTTGAAGCAACTCTCTGATGCAATGGCAGGGAAATCTACGTCCAATTATCTGCAAGATAAGGTAAAAAGTCTCAATACCGGCAAGGATTCTATCGTTGTTCATTCCAAAGCCCCACAAACCCACGAGGCAAAGAAAACTACGGTGGAAGTAATGAAGACCCGCCGAGGATTCTTCCGGCGACTAGCCGATGCTTTCAAGAAAGAGCATGCAGAGACGCTAAGCATCAAGCAAGACAGCAACAGAGCCATCATTGATTCTATCACAACTCCTGTGAATGTGGCAGAAAATGTAGCCAACATTCTGGACCAGATAGACAAGAAGGAGAAGGTGGCTACGCAAGACCATAAGGAAAGCATCAACAAAGAGATGGAAGACTTGAAAATAGTCAGTACAAAACTTGCCTTACGTTCTGCCAAGCAACTGAGTGATGTGCACCAAAGGGAACGTGACTCTATGCAGAAAGCCATCAACAAAGCGATGGCAGCCCGCAGACAACTGTTGTGGCAAATAGGTTTACTCACACTAATAACACTCTTTGCAATTATCGTCATGATTTGGTTCATCTGGCGCGATGCTAGAAAAGAGCGCATCTACCGGGAGAATCTTGAGGCTGCCAACGAAGAAATCCAACGCATCATGAACCAACGTGAACGACTTCTTCTCACCATTACCCACGATATCAAGGCTCCCGCAGCCTCCATTTCCGGCTTCATCGACCTGATGAAAGAATACGTCACCGAAGCACAAGGTATGGAATGTCTTCAAAATATCAAGAACTCAGCAGCTCATCTTTCCAGACTCGTAGCTTCTCTTCTTGATTATCATCAGTTGGAAAATGGATTGATGAAGGTTCAGCCTGTTTCTTTCTCTCCAGCCCAACTGGTGAAAGAATCGGTAGAGGGAATGCGATTACGAGCCAAAGAGAAAGGCTTATCCATTTCGTATGAGATGACGATGGGAATGAAAAAGGAAGCAAATCAGGAGAATGAAACAGACAAGGAATTATTCCTAGCCGATGCTTTCCGTATTCGTCAGATTCTGGATAATCTGGTGAGCAATGCCATCAAATATACCGATCACGGAAGTGTCAACATTGAGGCACGAGTTTCCAAAATCATGGGTAAGCTAACACTCACCCTGAGCGTGCAAGATACCGGCAAGGGAATGACCGATGAGGAAAAGCAGAAAGTATTCCAGGCATTCACCAGATTAAAGAGTGCACAAGGCATCGAGGGAACAGGCCTGGGCTTGTCTATCACTCAAGAACTGGTGTCGCTTCTCGGTGGAGAAATTCTACTTCGTTCTACCTTGGGCAAAGGTTCCAGCTTCATCGTTACGCTGCCTATTGAACCAGCTCCAAAGGATGATTCGATGGAGAGCAGAGAGCAAACATCTGATCATCAGGAAGCCAAGGACTCAGACAACAAAAAGAAGGCTCAACAAGAGTTTGCCAACCATAAGGTTCTGATTCTCGATGACGACAAGCTTCAGCTTCAACTTCTCCAGGAAATGCTACGACGCATAGCAGGCGATTCCTGGCAAGTATTCGCCTGCAATCATGTAATTGATGCACTCACCATCCTGCACAATGAGCAGCCAGCCCTCATGCTGATGGACATAGAAATGCCAGAAATGAATGGTACAGAGATGATTACCCACATCAACCATACCAATATGACTGTCATTGCTATGACAGCGCATGATACGAGTATCCGGGAACAACTTATAAAAGCAGGCTTCGACGATTGCCTGTTCAAGCCATTCAGCATGGAGAAGTTATCAGCTATTCTGGGAATAGATTCTGAACCTCAATCCCACTTTGACGCTCTTCTGGCTTTTGCTGAGGACGATGAAGAGGCAGCAAAAGAGATACTCAACACCGTGAAGCAGGAACTGGCAGAACATCTTAAGAATTTGAAAGAAGCCATGGAGGAGGATTCCTTATCTATAGATAAAATAGGAAAAGCTGCTCACAAGCTCCTGCCGATTGCCAGTATGATGCAGATGAGTTGTCTGGAAGAACTGAAGGCACTATCGCCTGAACATATTCTAGAGAATGGAGAAGAAGAGATTAGGAAGAAATTGAAGGTTGTTGCAGATTGCTTGCAGCACGTGCTGGAACAGAGTTTCTAGCACGCGCCTTCCCTTTTATTCCCTGATTTGCTGCGGCGTCAGCCCTGTATGCTTTTTGAAATAACGACAGAAGAAACTGACATCGGCAAAATGAAACTCCCAAGCCATCTCCTTGATGCTTTGCGTAGTTCGCTTAAGATGCATCTTAAGTTGCAGAATCACGTATTGGTCGATGATGGTCTTGGGGGTATGCCCCGTTACCTGGTTCACGATGTTGGTGAGATATTTCGAGGAGATATTCATCTGGTCGGTATTGCGGATTGCGCTGAAGATACTCATGAAAACCGATGAAGAACGCCTTCAACTGGCACAATACCAATTGGGAGATACAAGTACATTCCGATTGGTCGAAATAAACTTTTAATAGGGCAAACATACCATTGATGATGTTTGTCACCACGGGGGTATCCTGTCTGCATCTGTCTTCCCGTAAGGAAGAATAAACCGTCTGTTCCAGTTGCAGACTTGCTTCACGAAGCAAGGAAGGATTATATTTCAGGATTTCGGCTTGGAAGCAGTTCGCTGTTTGAAGAGATTTGCAATCCCCGTTTTCAGTTTCTGAGGATTTGCAATCCCCATTTTCTGTTTGAGGGGATTTGAAATCCTCATTTTCAGTTTCAGGGGATTTGAAATCCCCGTCAATCTTCAATTCTACTACATCATTCGGGAACAGCGTAATCACCGCCCCCTCATAAAGTTCCCAATCCTTATAATTCACATTCAGTCTCGCCTTTCCTTTCCGGCAAATCAATATTGCTCCGTAAGTCAATACTTGCGGACCCTCCTGCCATTCCTCCAAACCAGAGCAGGAAAGGCTTGCTTTCTGATAACTGCTCTTCATGGAATTGACGATGGCAGACAACATGTCGCGCGGCTTGCCTTACGATGCTACCAATCTTCTGATGCTCAGTATCCGGAACCTCTATGGCATTACTTGTATCATCGGTCTTGCCGTATTGCTCATCTTCCTGCTATGGGATGTTCAGCCGGTAAGAAGTACCCTGAAGAAAATGCCAGCATGGAATTTTGTAGGCAGAAAGATGAAAAAAGCAAGCAGATAATGCGCACATTCAAAGAAAAACATTATCTTTGCATTTAGTTTAACAAAATGAAATATTCTTTTTTTAAAGGAATAAGGAAAAACATCAAAGAAAAAACTATGGCAAAGAAAGCGATTGTAATGGGGGCAACCTCAGGAATAGGAATGGAAGTAGCCAGCCTCTTAGCGCAGAGAGGTTGGCAGGTGGGAATAGCCGGAAGAAGAGTAGAGCGACTTGAAGAAGTAAAAAGAAATACAAACCAGATTATTTCTGAGAAAACAAAAGTATCTCAGAAGGGGAACATTTCAGAAGGCATGAAAGCATCCAGGGGAGAAATCATCTGCTATCAGCAGATAGATGTAACTTCGGCTGACGCCCCTACTCTTCTTCAGAAACTCATCGAAAAACTCGGTGGGATGGATTTATATTTCCATAGTTCAGGAATCGGATGGCAAAACTATTCACTTGATTTTGAAAAGGAAATGAAGACCGTTGAGACCAATGGGCTGGGATTTGTAAGAATGGTGGATACGGCTTTCAACTGGTTTGCCCAACAGAGTCAAGAGCAAGATAAAGGGCAAGAGCTAAGACTAGAGCAAAAATCAGATAAAGGCAAGGGCTATGATACTTACCGCATCGCCTGCATTACCTCTATTGCCGGAACGAAAGGGCTCGGTGCTGCTCCTGCCTATTCTGCCACCAAGCGTTTCCAGAATCATTATCTGGAGTGCCTTACCCAGCAGGCTCACATGCGCCATCTTCCTATCGCTATCACAGATATCCGCCCGGGGTTCGTAAAGACTGACCTGATAGCTGGCAGCAACTATCCCCTGCAATTAACTCCTCAGGAAGTGGCTCAGCAGATTGTAAATGCTATAGAACAGGGAAAAACAGTCAAGACCATCGACTGGAAATACAGCATCCTCGTTTCGCTCTGGCGAATGATTCCCAGATGGATTTGGACAAGACTTACCATTAAATAATATAGAAACTATACTTGCATTTGATTTTATACCTAGATAAAATCTCCGTTCATAGACGTTGAATGTCCGTTCAAAGACGTTGAACCGCCGTTCAAAGACGCTGAACCGACATTCAACGTCTATGAACGGAGATTTCAAAAGGATTAAAGAAAATCTTTTCCTGTTACAATCAATACTTTTTCTGTAACAACCTAAACTTTTCCCAAGATCAACATTAAAAGGAGAGTAGAAACATGAAGAAAAGAAAAGCGTGCAAGCTACATTTCTATAGCCTGCATGCTTTTCTTTTTTATAATTACTGTTTACAATCTTGCTCCGAATCTTGCGCTTGGCAATGGGGCGGCGAAGTAATAGTTCTGGTCATTATTCTTATCCAGGAAATTCACCTGCTTCATGCCGAAGAATGGCAGCCCTTGTGGGAAGAGACGGACAAAATCGGTTACACCTCCTGAGAGGGCAGGACTGCCTGCCTGATAATCGAAATTCCAACCCTTGTCGAATGCCAATGGAGCACCTTGGGCTACATCATCAATCTCGCAATTGATATTCATCTTGTCGCTCTGCTTGAAACTCTTGAAGAGAGGATTGAGCTGACCAGCCACGCTGCTCTTGATATCGGTATCAAACCAGATGCCGAGCTCTGCATCCTTCGCCATCTGCACTACGCCTGTCTCTGTAGATGCAAAGTAGTAGTTTGGTGTAAGACGACTGTGCTCCATATCAGCACCATCCTTCTTTGGCTGCTTCAGTCCGAAACGGGAATCGTAGATGAGGTTGTTCACGAAGACTGGCTTCGCTGCCTTCTCTACCCAGACAGAACCACCCTTCTTGTTTTTGGAACGGCGCCAACCGCAATTGATGATGGTGTTGTTATAGACGGTCATCTCAGAGAGAGGGATTACCTCGCTATTTCCGGCATTAGAAAGCTTGAAGGCGTTGGTGCAGGCGTTGTAGATGATGTTGTTGGCTACATCGAGCTTGCAACCTGCCTTTACGTTGATGGCCTCGCCACCATCGGCTGCATTTCCGCTATCGGCAAAGATATTGTTGATAATCACGCCGTTACCACCGGTAAAGTAAGTCTGGTCGTTGTAGTTGTCATGGAAGAAACTGTTGGTCATCACAAACTTGCCGTTTACATTACAGAAGTGGAAGGCTGGCACACCGCCATCGATGGTGGTCTTGAAAAGCTTGTTCTGGAAAGAAGCTGAACTCTCGGTAGGAGTAGCACCGGCATAGGCCACATCCACGTGATTGAGCACTACCTCCTCAGAATTATATCCGCAGATGATGCCGCCCCAATCAGCAGACTTCCTGGTATCAGAAGTAAAGACTACCGGTTTTTCGGCAGTTCCCATACAATAGAGATTGCCCAATACTACGATTTCTACCGGCACCTGAACCTCTGATTTGCAGGTGACGGTTACGCCCGGCTCAATATAGAGCGATGCTCCTACAGGAATCTCTACACTCTCGCTCAGGGTAGTATCCTTGGTCCAAACCACAGAACCTACGGGATATTCTGCCACCTTCGTTGTGATGACATCCTTAGAACCCTGGTTCTCATTGCCATCACTTCCATTACCGCCGTTATTCACGTAATCGTATGGATTGATATTATCGTTCTCGCAAGATGTGGAGAACATTGCAGCTGCTGCCATCAACAGCAAAGCAGCAAAAGTACTTATCTTTTTCATTTCTTTTTTTTACCTTTTTACTTTTTTACCTTTTTACCTTTAAAAGCCTTTTTACCTTTTAAAGTTTGTATCTTACTCCCAGCAGGAAGGTTCTGCCATACTGATAAGTTCCCACGATGGTCTTATCGCTCTTCTGCCCCTCATACTCCAGGTTGCTCTTGTTCACGGTCTTCAAGTATCTCTCGCGCTTGGCATCGAGCAGATTGTTTGCCTTGAAGAAGATGGAGATGCCGTTCTTGAATTGCTTCTCGGCACTCAGGTCGAGACCGAACATCGCCTTATCCCACTGATCGGCATCCTTGAAGGGAGAAACCAGGGCGAGCTTGGTGCCCGTGAAGGAAGAGGCAAGCTGCGCATTCCAGCCATGCTCCGTATCCTTATATAATAAGGAGATATTGGCGGTATGAGGAGCCTGGTTAACCAGCGGACGGGTCTGGGTTACGCCCGTCTTATACTCAGCACTACCCTCCTGGTACTCACGCTTCGAGGTGGTGATTTCTGAATGGGTGTAAGTATAATTCGCCTTCACTCCGAAGTGGCGGATGTACTTGATCACGTCGATTTCGAAGCCCATGTTCTTGGCATTACCCAGGTTGTCAGGCATGTAATAGGCATCGGTTCCGGCGCCAATCTTGCCATCCGATGTTACGAACACCTGCTCTATAGGGTCTTTCAGATACTTATAGAATACGCCGGCAAGAATCTGTTCGGTCTTGCTTGGGAACCACTCCCAGCGCAGGTCGATGTTGTCGATGCGGGCACGCTTCAGGTTTGGATTACCTTTTTCCTGATACTCCTCGCCCAGAATCTGATAAGGCACTATCTCGTAGAAGCCCGGACGGTTGATGGAGCGATAGTAAGAGAGACGCACGTTCATCTTCTTGGTTGGCGTCCACTTGATGGATGCCGATGGCAGATAATCCCAGTAGCTCTGCTCGCCCACCTGTCCCATGTTGCGGAAGTGCTGGAGCATGGTGTAAATCTGGTTGGTGTGCTCGGCACGGAAACCGGCATTCAGTTCGCCCAACTCGCTCTTCAGGGTTACCATGGCGTAGGCTCCGCCGATGTGTTCCTTGGAATCATAGTTGAGCTGAGAAGCCTGAGAATAAGGAGTCTTGCAAACCCAATCGATGTGAGCAAACTGGTCTATTCCGTTGCCATCCAATCGCTGCGAGATGTCGGCAGGATTGAAGATGTAAGAATAATATCTGTTGCTGCGCTCCTTTCTGCGATACTGCGCACCCGCCTTCCAGAGAGCCTCCACAGAGTTGGCGAAATGGGTATCGTAAGAGAGGTTGATGTAACCCGCCCAGTCGGTATCCTTGTTGTGCTGGAATCGGCGCTCAGCACTCTTAGGCAGGGTCTTGGTGATGTTCTTGTCGCCTTCCCAGATGGAACCCGAAACGGCATCGCCGCCATTCTCGGCTTTTCTGCTCACGGTATTCGTCAGGGTAACGTAAGTTCTATCCGGATCTACCTCCTTAGCCTGCGAGAATACGCCCGACCAGTCTATGGTAAAATCCTTGGCAAGATGATGCGTACCCTTCAGGTTGGTGGCGAAGATGCTCTGGGTGGTTGAGAGAGAGCGAACCTCATCGTCCTGCGTGTAGCTGTCGGCTCCGATGTATTCGGTATTGACGCTATTGTTGTATCTGATGCCCTTGGAATTGGTGTGCACATACATGTTGTACCATTCCAGCTTGTGGCCAGGCAGGGTTAAATCTATCTTGGCATGAGCACCCGCAGTAAGGTCGTGGATGCTGTAGTAGCGATGCTGCAGATTGGAAATGTACATGGCCTGCTCGCCCGAAGCCATCTTTACGGAATTGTAGGTGCGCTCGGTGCCACGGAAAACATTCTGCACGCTTCCGGCAAGCATCACGCCCAGGCGGTCGTTCCAGAAGCGGTTGCCGATGCTCAAGCCTCCTATGAAGTTAGGAGCAGGAAGAGAATGGCTCTTCAACAGAACAGGACCGTTCTTGAAATCGCTCATCTGCGCCTTGTAGTCTTTTCCGAAAGCCTCGTAAGGAGATTTCTTTGTATAATCAGAGCGATTGCTGATAAGATAATCTCTGCCATCCTTCCAGAAATAATCACTTGCTCCGATGGCTGCATTTGCCTGAATCTGGATGCGGGATGGGGCATCCTTCATCACCATATCCACTACGCCGCCAGCTGCATCACCTTCCATATCAGCAGTAAGAGACTTGGAAACCACGAGGCGATCCATCAGATCTGAAGGGAAGATATTCAGCGGAATATAGCGGTTTTTATCATCCGGACTAGGAATCTTCACGCCGTTCACCAGGGTGTAGTTGTATCGCTTGTCCATGCCTCGGAGGATGGCGTAGGAAGCCTCGCCCGATGCATCACGCTCCATGGTTACACCCGATACTCGCTGCAGAACGCTCGCCACGTTGACGTCAGGCGAAAGCTGGATGCTCTGCTGGCTCATCACGTTGAGCACGTTGCCGGCATTCTTCACGGATTCTATGGCGCTGCGGTCGCTACGGTATTCACGATGACCGGTAACCACTACTTCGCCCAACTGCTTCAGGTCTTCTTCCATGGCGATGGTCAACTGTCCATCCTTTCCCTCTTTTCCATCTTTGGAGAAGTCTTTAGCCACATCCACCACCATCTCCCTGGTCTTGTACGACATGTAGGAAACGATGATGGTCACCTTGCCTTTATCAGGCAATTCATGCAGGGTGAAAGTACCATCAAGTCCGGTGGTGGTACTCACGTTGGGCAGCTCCTTTACCCGGATTACGGTTCCGATGAGGGGCTCGCCCGTTTTGTTATCCTTGACTATACCATCTAGCGTGTGTGCCTGGATGGTGGTAGTCGCTGCGGCAAGAAGCGCCGCACTCAGTAAAAATCTTTTCATCTATATCGCTATTGATTCTTCATTCGTTTCTTTTCGCAAAAAAGCTTCTTTTACCTTTTAATATAAAAGCTTGGAGACCAGCGATGGAATCGCTGGGAACGGGGGGCAAAGGGGGTAAAGCTCTTTTTGCTTTTTTACCTTTTTACTTTTTTGCCTTTGAAATCGTGTAGATGATTTTTCCATCCTTGTCAATCATCGACATTCTCAGCTGCTTCTTATCTGCTGTAAATACAGAGAAACCATCGGCTGGACTACAGAACACGGTGCCATCGATAGGCTTCACAGGACGAGCCAGAGATGAAGAGGAATTGACTACGTAGTCGATGTTGTCGCCCTTCTTCTGGATATGCTGGAAGTTGTGGATGTGACCGCAGGCATAAATCGCCACATTATTATATTTATGGAGGATAGGAAGAAGGCGCTTCTGCATGTCGAGTCGCTCATTCTCCTTCTTCGTGGTGTAGGCGTAGATAGGATGATGACCAACCACGATGACCCAGTCTTCCTTGGCATTCTTCAGGGTTTCATCGAGCCAGGAGAGCTGAGCCTCTGCATCCTGCTTGCAGGCATCAGGATAGATTTCCGGATTTTTGCGGTAAGAATCGATGAGGGGCGTGGTGTCGAGGAAGATGACGCGCACGGTGGTTCCCTTGTGATCGAACACCTTGGTGTAATATTTGGCAGGCATCATCCAGCGGCGGCTCACCTTACCATAGTCCATAAAAGCCTGAGTATTACCACGATACTCATGGTTTCCACAAACCGGGAACCAGTTGAGCATCAGGTCGGGATGAGAATAAACCCATTCGTAATTGGTAAGCCACAGAGGATCCTGGGTGGAAGCCACGCCATTGAAATGGTGGATGTCGCCCACGGCAAGTACGCATTCAGGATCTACCGTGCCCGCCATCTCGCCCATCAGTTCGGCGATAGGCTTCTGGTCGTAGTAGCCGTTGCGGCCCATGTCATTGGTCATGTAGAGGGTGATTTCGCCCTTCAGCTTCTGCCATTCGGCAGCATTCGCCTTCCAGTTTGGATTCTGCGGAATAGCGGTTGCTGCACTCTGAGAACAGGTGGTTAAAGCTGCGTTTTGCGCCTGTGCAGTCAAGCCTCCACCAAACAATAAAGCCGAAGCCAAAACTACTGTAACTACTCTACCTTTCATCATAGCAAAGCCATTCATGCTGCTATGCTTACCCGATACTTTCTTTTCCATTTTTCTTTATCTGACTATAATACATTATTAAATATTGATGATACCTTTCCCCTTCCGGGGTTGTATCTGTTAAATTTCGGGTGCAAAGGTAGGGGTATTATGTGTCAATGAGGTTACAAGGATTTGAATTAGCAGATAAAAGATACTACAATTTTATTACGGGAGTTTCCCCCGATGCTTTTAGGGAAAATCATACGCTGGTTTATGGTTTTCCCCTTGTTGTTTTCAGCTATTCTCTCTATCTTTGCACTACGTTAGAAGAAAGGCTGCACTCGACAATTTGAAAGCAAGCTTTCATTGTGCTCGTTTGCACTTTCTTTGCACCAGAAATAAATAAATGCAGTAATAACCCTTTAAAGAGAAGATAGTTATGAAAAGAATAATGATGACAATCGTAGCAGTATGGATGATGATTACATCTATGAATGCTCAGAGACTGACAAATATTCAGGCAGAAGCCCGTTTTATCACAGATAAGATGGTGGTGGAACTGGGATTGAGCAGCGCCCAGCGCAACAACATCCTGAACATCAATCTCAATTATCTCAATGGCATCCGCAGCTATCGCGACATTGATGCCTACGGCTGGCATTACCGCAACAAGCAGCTCAAGCGCATGATGACCGCCAGACAATGGAAGAAATTTAAGAACTCATACTATTTCTATCGCCCTATCGGCTGGAATAATCATGTGTATGTTCACCATATTTACACCAAGTATCCAAAGCATAACTGGGGACACGACAAGCGCCGCCCTCGCCCTGAGTGCAGCTACGGAAGACCAGGATGGCCAGGCGGAACCCATGAAACTCACGGACCAGGAAAGCCGGGCAAGCATCACAAGCACGACAAGCATCACAAGCACGACAAGAAGTGGAAGCACGATAGAGATTGGGATGATAATGATAGGGATGATGACTAAGATTAAGACAAACATTCGATGATAAAACAGAAGAAATCCAAGCTAGAGATGATTCTCCGGCTTGGATTTCTCGTTAAATAAAAACTAACTATGCCGACTAACTAATCATTAATAACTAATCACTAATCATTAATAACTAACAAAACGTCTTCCACAATCTGCTCATCGAGCAGGCGATTATCCGAAAGCAACTCCTTCACATCGTATCTGTCGTAGAGTCCCTTCCTGATACCGCTCACCATCACCTTCATTTCAGAAGTGCCATAGTAAGAGGCGATACGCTCTCCGAATCCGCCATCCTTCGAGCCATCCTCCAGGGTTACCACCAACTGATGGTTTGCCTTCAGGCTATCCAGCGTCTCGGCATCCACCTCGTTCAGATAACGTGGATTGATGAGCGTAGCATCGATGTCCTTATCAGCCAACAGGCGGACTACATTCTCGCCCTTCTGATAGAACGAACCGGCGGCGATGACTGCCACCTTCTCGCCCTGGTGCATCACCTTGTACTTTGCCTCGTAACCATATTCAGCATCAACGGCTTCGGACGTATGAACCACGCCATTGCTTGGCACGCGGATGGCGATAGGTTTCTTATCCTGCAGAATGCTCCAGCGGAGCATGGCGAAATACTCCTCGCAGGTGGTTGGAGCCAGATAGATGAGTCCCGGAATGCTGCAGAGCATCGGAATATCGAAAAGGCAGATGTGGGTGATGTCGTTCATCGAGTTCACTCCGCCTCCTACCACGTTGATTACGGCAGGGTTGGAATTGATGCAGAGGTCTTGCGCTATCTGGTCGTAGGTACGTTGGATGAAGGTACTGTAAACGGTCCAGACAGGATGCAATCCGCCCTTCGCCATTCCCGAAATCATAGCCACAGCCTGCTCTTCGGCGATTCCCATATCGATGTGCTGCTTGCCAGCCAGTTGGCGCTTATCGGCAGTAAAGCCACCTGCGGTAGGAGTACCGGCGGTTACGGCGATGAGGGTTTTATCCTGCTTCATCTCGCCCAGCATCCAGTCAGAGAATAAAGTGCCGTAATCCTCTGTTGGAGCAACCTCCGGGAGGGTTCCATCGGCATTCCTTCTTGGTCGCGAACCGTCTTCCAGATTGAAAGGCATTCCCCAATGCCAAGCCTCCTTGTTGGCTACGGCTGGTGCAAATCCATGACCTTTTTCAGTATGAATGTGAACTACGGTAGGCTTATCCGTACCCTTCACGCTCTCGAAAACCTGAATGAGTTTTTCGATGTCGTTACCCTCTTCCAGATACTTGTATTCAAAGCCCCACGCCTTGAACCAGTTGTGCTCGCAGGTGCCGTTGCTCTGGCGCAAGGCACGCAGGTTCTTATAGATTCCGCCATGATTTTCGGCGATAGACATTTCGTTGTCGTTCACCACGATGATGATGCCCGTGCCGAGTTCCGAAGCCTCATCCAGTCCCTCGAAAGCCTCGCCGCCCGAAAGAGATCCGTCGCCGATAATGGCGATGATGTTCTCATCGGTTCCCTTGATGTCGCGCGCCTTCTGCAAACCGGTGGCAAGACTCACGGAAGTGGAAGTATGCCCCACCTCAAAGTTATCATACTCCGGACATTCGGCAGGAGAAGAATAGCCCGAAATGGCATTCATGTCATCCACATCGCCGAGGAATCCCGCAGCTCGTCCGGTGAGCACCTTATGCGGATAGCATTGGTGGCTTACGTCAAACACGAGCTTATCCTTTGGCGCATTAAAAACGTAGTGAAGCGCCACGGTAGCCTCCACGAATCCGAGGTTCGGTCCCACATGACCGCCATGCTTGCTTACACGGTTCAGCACAGCCTGTCTGGTTTCATCAGCCACCACCTGCAGTTCCTTCAAATCCAGCTTCTTCAAGTCGGCTGGCGACTTTATTTTCTCAATATACATTTTCTTATAGTTTTAATTATGATTTCTGGTTGCAAAGATACGAAGAATCCTGGAAACACGCATTACCCCAACTACAGAAAAAATGAAAGATTCTCCCTATTCCTTCAAATGCTTCTACTTTTTCATCCCCCAGCCCCATTTTTTCCTTCCAAATCGCTTTCATTTCAAAAACTTTTCGTAACTTTGCCACAAAGAATAAAAATGCAAAGACTATGGCAGAAAGAATTTATCCTGTGGGAATACAGACATTCAGCGATATCATCAATAGAGGATGCGTGTACGTGGATAAAACAGACTTGATATACAAGTTGACCAAGAAGTACAAGTATGTATTTCTCAGTCGTCCCCGTCGGTTCGGAAAATCCTTGCTGAGCACAACCCTCCATTCCTATTTCGCTGGCGAGAAAGACCTGTTCAAGGGGCTTGCCATCGAAGGTTTGGAAAAGGACTGGACAGAATACCCTGTCCTGCACTTCGACATGTCCACATTCAAGAATTGCAATCTCAAAGATTTGCAATCCAAATTCAATTACAAACTTTCCGAATATGAAAGTATCTGGGGAAAGAATCCAGAAAGTGAAACTCCCGGAGACAGATTCAAGAACCTGATTATTTCGGCAAAAGAGCAAACAGGCAAGCCGGTCATCATTATCATAGACGAATATGATGCGCCGCTTCTTGATGTGCTCCATAATGAGGACAGGCTAGCTGAAATCAGAACCGTCATACAGGAATTTTATGCCCCAATCAAGGCTAATGATGAATACATCAGATTCACCTTCATCACGGGAATCACCAAGTTCTCGCAGCTCAGCATCTTCAGCGCTATCAACAACCTGAGCAATATCTCCATGGACCCAGAGTTTGCTGCCATCTGCGGCATTACCAAGGAGGAGCTCACCACCACCCTGAGTCAGGACATCGAACTGATGGCGGAGCACAATGGGGTGAGCAAGGAAGAGATGGCACGGATGCTTCAGGAGAATTACGACGGCTATCATTTCACAAGAAACAGCCCAGACATCTTCAATCCGTTCAGTCTGATGCGAGCCTTGGCGTCGGGCGAGATAGAGGACTACTGGTTTGCATCGGGCACTTCTACCTATCTCATCAATCAGATGCAGAAATTCAAGACTAACGTGACGGAGCTGGATAATGTCTTCGCCTTCTCGTCTTCCTTCGACCGTCCTACGGAGAAGATGACGGATGCCCTGCCATTGCTCTATCAGGGCGGCTACCTTACCATCAAGGACTACGACCCTCTCACCAAAGGCTACTTTCTCGGCATTCCCAACAAGGAAGTAAGGGCCGGACTGATGGAAAACCTGCTGCCGCTCTAAACGAATCTGAGCGACGGCACATCGCTGGGGTTTGCGGCAAGATTCTATCAGGCATTGGTGTATGGAAACATCGACAAGGCGATGACGCTGATGAAATCCTACTTCGCTTCCATTCCTTATCCAGAAGGCGGGAAAGATGTATTGGCAGACATGCAGAAAAACGAGTATTATTATGAAACCGTATTCTACATCATGCTTTCGATGATGAACATAGCCGTTCTCACGCAGGTGAAGAGTTGCAGGGGCAGGGCCGATGCCGTGATGTTCTCGCCCCACACCATCTTCGTCTTCGAGATAAAGATCAACAAGCCTGCTAAGGAAGCCCTCGCCCAGATAGACGAAAAAGGCTACATGGTTCCTTTCGAGGCTGATGAAAGAAAGCTCGTAAAGATTGGCATCAGCTTCAGCACAGAGACAAGGACTATTGAGGATTGGGAATACAGGATTCTGGATAAAACTTCAACAAAACCAACACTTAAGAAAGCGTATTCTGTCGAAGACAAAAGAAAAGAACACGGAAACGCCTATCTCCCTTGGGAAAAAGAAGCAGATGATATTTTGATAAAATTTTATAATGAAGGAAAAAAGATAAAGGAAATAGCAGAAATCATGGAGCGTTCGAGAGGAGCGATTTACTCTAGACTTAAAAAGCTAGGAATTATAAATTAATAAGAAGACTCTGAATCAGCATTTCTTATGGCTAATTCAGAGCCTTCTTCTTTTTACTTTCTCCCTATTCCTTCACATCCAGCATTTCCGGATGCTCCATCCGCTCCTTTTTCTTGAGCTTCTTCACTACTTCGGAATAACTGTGGCGAATCAGGGCCTGGATGAAATCATCTTCCAGCGTGCCATAAAGGTTTACCTGATTCCAGTATTTCTTATTCCAATGCCATGCGCCTTCTATTTCGGGATGCACTTCCCGGAGTTCGAGGGCGTAATCGGCATTACATTTCATCGTAATCAACTCGGGGCGCTCCAGGTCAACACAGGCAAAGATCTTGCCCAAAATGCGAAACACCAAGGTCCGCTCATCAAAAGGAAAAGCCTCGGTTACGAGGGGAAGCGAGAGGCAATACTCTCTAACTGATTCTATATTCATCATTTCTTCACACTAAATTAATTCTACATTTCTTCTCATTTAGTTCTACTTGCCGAGACCCAGCTTATCCTATAAAAATTGCTGAGATCCAGCTTATCCTATAAAAATTGCCGAAATCCTGCTTATCCTATAAAAATTGCTGAGATCCAGCTTATCCTATAAATAGTGCAAAGATAACGAATTATGATGAAACAGCAAGCATTATTCCATAAAAAACAAATCTTATCCGAAAAAATTCCGTTATATTAAAATCCTTCTCTTTCCTTATCCGTAATTTTGCAACATCATCCGCAAGATTCCTGCGCAGTAACATTCGCAAGAACTTTGTGACATATTGCATTAAAATAAAAAAGAAGATTATGAAACATGAATTGATCATAAGCAGCTTGCTCGTCCTGGGAAATCCGATGATGACAAACGCTCAACAGACAAAGACCACTACAGCAGAGAGTATTTCTACAGCAAAAAATATTTCTACTGCAAAGAATAATTCTACTGATAGCATCCAGGCGATGAAGGAAAAGCTGCGCCAGGACAGCATCCAATGGGAGAAACAGCTCGCAGCCGTAACCATCAAGGGAACCCGCTCGCAATTCCGCCAGAAGAACGGCGGAATCGTGGCTCGCATCTCGGGAACTTCTCTCGAGAAGGAGCCAACAGCTACGGAAGTGCTTGCCAAACTTCCCGGAATGTTCAAAAACAAGGATGGCAAACCGCAGGCATTTATCGGCGGCTCACCCGAAATCTACATCAACGACAGAAAGGTGCAGGATTACAGCGTGGTAGAAAACCTGCCCGTTACACAGATAAAAGAGGTGAAGGTGATTCATCATCCCGGAGCCGAATACGGCAACAACGTGGGCTGCGTGCTGCTCATCACCACCAAGAAGAACCTGCAAGGACTCGCCATCGTGGAGAACTCCGGCTTCCTCTTCGACTCCTTCGTGAGCAACAACCATGACCTCGACCTTACCTACACCCACGGCAAGATGACGTACTACGGCAAGTTGGGCTACGCCAACTGGCAGGGAATATGGAAAGAACAGGACATCGCCACAAATTACGTAAGCGGCAGCCAGGCTGGCGATAACGCCACCACCTACATTGCCTCCGCCACCCTCGACTGCAAGCACAGCTACTACGACCGCTTCTACTGGAGTGCCGGAGCCGACCTCGCCCTGACAGAAAAGCAAACCATCGGAGTAAAATACGACGGCTACAACATCCATCAGCCGATGCCTTTCAAGATGACGAGCTATGCGATGACCAACGATCACGTAGATGACAACGTAACGGGCAACAACAAGTTTCTCTATTACGACTGGCAGCACCACGTGAACGCCTTCTACCAGGGCAAATACGGAGAGAAATGGAAGCTGAACTTCTTCGGCGATTTCGTGAAGCTGCACACGGAGCAGGCTCAATTCGTGGATGAGATCTCAGAGAAAGGAGCAGCCAAAGGAAAAGGAGCAGCCAAAGGAAAAGGAGCAGCCACCTCCCCAAGCGCCCTCTTAGCCCCAAGCAGCTCCCCTTCTGTCCCCCTCCTTGCCTCCGTTCCAAGCGATTCCATCGCTTGGTCCCTCGATTCAAGTTCCCCCCTGCAGGAAGCCAGAAACAAGTTCACACTCCTGCCGCAAAGCGATGGAACCATCTGGGGAGCAAAGGCCCGCGCCAACTACACCATCAACGACAAGCAAACCTGGATGATGGGCGCCGAGTACAACTACGTGAAGAGCGAATCGCGCACCGATTACACCCCTGCCGATAAGGGAACCTCTACCCACAGCATCACCAAGGAAAATCATGCTGCCGTCTTCGCCGAGTATTCACTCGATTTCAAGCCCTTCTCATTAAGAGTAGGATTGAGATACGAGCACGTGGACAGCCGCCTGGATTATCTGAAAGATGAAACAGCCTCCACCGAGCCGCTTCATCGCAAATACGACAACCTCTACCCTTCCCTCCTGCTCTCTCATCAGTCAGGCAGATTCTCCCAGTCCCTGAGCTACCGCTCTTCCGAAATCCGACCATCCTTCCAGGAGCTGAACACGGGCACGGTTTACGCGAACCGCTACATGTGGCAGATAGGAAACAGCCAGCTGGAGCCATCCAAGCGCCACGAGTTCCAATACCAGGCAAGCTACGGCGACCTCTTCGTCCAGGCAAGCTACACCTACGTGAAGGATTACATCACCAGCATCATCGAACCCGATTCAGATGACCCGCAAACGGGCTACATCACCTGGACCAACATCGACCATTGCTGGAACTGGGGCAGCTTCCTCGGCTACCGCCACCGCTGGGGCTTCTACGAGCCACAGCTGCAGGCAGGCATCCAGCAGGGCTTCATCAAGGCCGTCAGCATGGGCAAGGAGAAAAGCTTCCACGACCCCTACTACATCTTCAGCCTCTACAACGGCTTCCATCTTCCAAAGGGCTGGTACATGAATCTCTCGTTCTCCTACCGAAGCAGCGGCACCTACGATTTCCTCACCCTCTGCAGCGTGCACAACTTCGACTTCCAGCTCTACAAGAGTTTCCTGAAAGACCGTCTCTCGCTAAGCCTGAACGTGAACGACATCTTCAACACCAAGCGCCAAAAGACCGACGGTACCTACGGCAACGTACGGTTCCAGCAGCAGAAGTGGGTAGACACCCGAAGCGTCCAGCTCCGCCTCACCTATCGCTTCAACCAGGCCAAGAAGCAATACCGTGGCGAGAACTCTGCCCAGGAAGCCGTGGGACGAATGGGAGGAAAATAGAAAAACTTTCTCGGTTTCTCCAGAAGAACTCCTCTTTGTAGAAGAACTTTCTCGGTTTAAATATAGAAAAAACGAAGTCTCTGTTAAGCAGAATCTCTATGATTTTGCCCCAGCAGAGACTTTTTCTCGAAAAAGAGGTATAAAATTGGAGATAAACTTGTATATTTACTTAGAATATCGTACATTTGCAACGAATTTCTTGCTTAATTGCAATTTCGCAGCATAAAAACAACTTAAAGTAAAGCTAATGATCGACTGTCAGATTATAAGAGATGGAAAGATAGAAGGGGAAGTAAGGACAAACGGCCTTATCTTCATCGACAACCATGGGATGGAACGGAGCAACCACATCGAATCGAATGCAATGGAAGTTTCGCTCAAGGAGTGGCATTACCGGAAGTTTGGCATTATGAACCAACACTATTTTGGCAAGGCGAACAACACCAAGTTTATCGCGCAGCACGAGGTCAGACCAGCCCTGCTCTTCTCCATGCCAACCTTTGGCGGCAGCATGAAAGAAGTATACGGCGGTCGTGGTAAAAAAAAGGAAATGATGTGGAAAACAGGCGAGGCAAGCCTCTGTTTTCTAAGCGGCGAAGGTGGTGCCAACACTCACCTGAACCAGGGCACCCAATTCGAAATCTTAAACGTGGTCATCCCGCAGCAATTCATAGAAGAGCTTATCGAGCACGACGCGGAGGCTTTTGAGCAGCTCTCCCCTCTAACCAGCCCAACCTTCGACACCCAGACCATCATCAAGTACAACCAGCCCGCCATAGCAGCAGTCATCAAGGCGGCACGAGACATCCAGCGTTCCCGCCTGTTAGGCAACCAAGCCTCCAAATACCTGGAATCGAAGATTATCGACTGCCTCTCGGGATTTCTCCTGCCCGCCAGTCTCTTGCCAGGCAGCCAAACCTTCAGTCTCAGCATCCGTGACAAGATACACGATGCCCAAAGCATCATCCTCACCCACTATCAGGAAATGCCTTCGCTCCACGAGTTGGCGGCAATGGTGGGCACCAACGAATGCACCCTGAAGAAAGCCTTCAAGCAGGAGTTTGGCACCACGGTATTCCAGTATCTCTTCGATTTCCGCATGGATTTAGCGGTTCATTATCTCCTCGACACAAGTCTGCCGATTGCCGACATCGGTATCAAATTGGGCTACGATTACCAGAGCCATTTCTGCACGGCATTCAAGCGGAAACATGGGGTGAGCCCGATGGAATTCAGATTAAGACGTGGAGTTATTGCAAGAACCTGATGATTACTTGTAATAACTCCAGAAATCCTGCAGCCTCGCCGCCATCCATCTGAACATGATGAAACTGGAAGGAGATGGGGAGCGTGGTTCTGAAGAAACCACGATGATAACTTCCCCACATCAGCATGGGGTTGCAGAATAAATCCGTGAATTGATTCACGATACAATCAAGCTCCGTTCCTATCATCGCCGACGTTCCCACCACCATCGCATCCTCTAAAGAAGATGATTTGCATTCAGCAGCAGCCTCAGAAGTCAGACGAAGATAATCTTCATTAAACTTCTGAATATCATCAGAATAAGGAATGTCGCAGGAATTGATTCCTCCCTTCTTATTTCCCACGATTACGTTAATGGCGATAGAATCGTATTGCATCAATCGCCAGGATGAACCAGATTCTTTTTCTTGGGATTTTTCCTCATCAGGAATTCCTTTAGAAGATTCTTTTTCCGGAAGAAGATAAAACTCCTTGGTTCTCGATGCAGCACAGCCTATCGCCCAGCACAATATCATATTGAATTTCCACCCCCTCTTCCTGCTTATCTTCATAATTCGGGAAACATCGAATGTCTTGGTCAGGGTTACCATCGGCATCGGCGACGAAATCCATAATTCGAACGCCGCCGCCCTGGAAGTTTCTCTTGCATTTATCTCTTTCTTCATAACATTCTTTTTTATACTTGCTTTTCTCGTTTCAGCCCGGGAAAATAGCAATAGACGAGAATCGCTGGCACTAAAGTCGAGAAGAATTGCAGATAAGTAAACTCATACAACAGCCAATCAATCCCTACTATTACTCTGATAGAATACAAGCCAACAATGGCTATCATCACCAATCTCTGTAATGGTAACTTTCTAATATCGCCTGCAACAGAGAGCGCATATAAAATAGCAAAGCCTACTGCCAGACAAACCGTAACAGCATACAACAGCCATTCCTGGTCAAAACAGAGATGCTTCATTTCATATAAAATACCATAAGCCTTGAATGCCTCCTCCAAAAAGAAGAGGCAAATCAAATGGCCTATGGCTATCAGAAAATGAAGTAATGCTCCTAATCTTAACCTAAATATATTTAGCATGATTTCTACTCTATCGGAATCCAAATTTCTGTTAGCAATTCTTCCGGAGCCGTTGTCTCCGGGTCGTTCAGGTAACGCTCAAACATCTGACAATTTTCCAACACTCCGCTTCCCAACTTCACCTTCTCGCCAGATGCAGGAAGGAGTTCGCCATAAACCTTGGCGTTAACTTCTGCCAGATTCTCATACGGTCCCTGATAACGATAAACCAGGAAGCGACCGCCATAAATCGTAATAATGTTCACACCTTCCTCAGGCTGAAGCTGCTCTACGATAGGAGCTGCGATACAAACATCCGTGCGACAGGCTTCAGCAGGAGTCGTTGCCGGATTGTCGTGATAGATGTTGATGTATTCTGCATCCGGACAATCATAATCAAGATGATGCTTCTGACAATAAGCACCCAACTTGTTCCAAGCCTCCATATAATTGACAGACTTATAATCACCCAAAAGGCGAACGCTAATCGCCTTTACATCCTTTCTACTCTGAATTCTTTCTGTAATTTCCATTTCCTAATGATTTTAATGTTATCTTAATATTTTATAGGCAGCAAGACTTACCAGCATCGCCACCTTAACAATTACTACTCCTATAATCATACACATTTTCTTCTATTTTATATTATAAGTTTTTTACATCTCATTTCATTTAATGAGACTGCAAAGATAAGCTATTTTTAGAGAGGAGATTTTAATTTAAGGGAATAAAAAATAACAGAACCTACTTGCAAAACCTGAATAGACTATCTAGAAACAAATTCTTTTCTTTTTGTATCTTTTTCAATAAAATGTTTGGTAGTTACAATTATTTATTGTAGATTTGCAGCAGATTTTTTTAAGAAGGAGTGCTTATGCAGAAGAAAAAGGATAAAAACCTGATGAAAACGGATGTAAAACCGATGAAGCAAGGACTGCTATCCCGGATTTTCCATCTCTATTACGATGGTTTCAGGACGATGACCCTGGGCAGGACGCTCTGGACCATCATCCTCATCAAGCTTGCCATCATCTTCCTGGTTCTCAAGCTCTTTTTCTTTCCGAATTATATTAACAGCAATGCAAAGAATGGAGATAAGGCGGGCTTCGTATCCAAGGAAATTCTGAACAGATAAGACTCAGAATCCCCGCAACCTTCAGATAGAAAGAAATACAAAAACATTATATAATAACAATTTTAAAACCGTTCAACTATGATGACAAATCTATTGTTAGACATTACATCAGCCACCATCGACTGGTCGAGGGCGCAATTCGCACTCACGGCCATCTACCATTGGCTGTTCGTGCCGCTCACCCTGGGACTGGCAGTAATCATGGGCATCGCCGAAACATGCTACTACCGCACCAACAAACCGTTCTGGAAGCACGTAACCCGTTTCTGGCAAAAACTCTTTGGCGTCAACTTCGCCATGGGTGTTGCCACGGGAATCATCCTGGAGTTTGAATTCGGCACCAACTGGAGCAACTACTCCTGGTTCGTGGGCGACGTATTCGGCGCTCCCCTAGCCATCGAAGGCATCCTGGCATTCTTCATGGAGAGCACCTTCGTGGCCGTGATGTTCTTCGGCTGGGATAAGGTGAGCCGGGGCTTCCACCTTGCCTCTACCTGGCTCACGGGACTTGGAGCCACCATTTCTGCCTGGTGGATTCTCGTAGCCAACGCCTGGATGCAATATCCTGTAGGACAGGAATTTAATCCCGACACCATGCGCTTCGAGATGACTTCGTTTATGGATGTGGCACTCTCGCCATTCGCCATCAACAAGTTCACCCATACCGTCACCTCCTCCTGGATCATCGGCGCCACCTTCGTTGTAGCCGTAAGCTGCTGGTATCTCCTGAAGAAAAGAGAAACCCAACTTGCGAAGGCGAGCATCAAGATGGGTGCCGGAGTAGGACTCATCGCTACCCTGCTGGCTGCGATGACCGGCGACAACTCCGCCTATCGGGTGGCACAGGTGCAGCCGATGAAACTGGCTGCGATGGAAGCCTTATATAATGGTGGCAAGGGCGAGAGCCTTACGGCGATTGCAGCCGTTCACCCATTCCAGCAGCCCGATTACGAAAACGAGCAGGAGCCAGCCATGCGCATCGCTATCCCCAACATGCTCTCGTTCTTAGCCACCCGCACAGCCGATGGCTACGTGCCAGGCGTAAACGATATTCTCAAGGGTTACACCCACGAGGATGGCACCCGGGAGCCATCCGTGCAGGAAAAGATAGCCCGGGGCAAGAAGGCGATTGTTGCCCTGAAAACCTATCGCGAAACCCAGGCGCAAGACCAGCTCCCTATCCTCAGGGAGAACATGAAATACTTCGGATATGGTTACATCAAGGACGCCAGGGAACTGGTGCCGAGCATCCCAATCTGCTTCTACGCCTTCCGCCTGATGGTGGGAGTAGGCTGCCTGCTCATCCTCTTCTTCGCCCTCAGCCTCTTCTTGGTTTATAAGAAGGAAATCGCCCAATACCGATGGTTCCTCATTTCCGCCATCATCATGATTCCGCTGGCTTACATCGCCTCAGAATCGGGCTGGATAGTAGCAGAAATCGGTCGCCAGCCTTGGACCATCCAAGACCTGCTGCCAGTAAGCGCCGCCATCTCCGACATCGAGGCAGGCAGCGTGGCCACCACCTTCTTCATCTTCCTGGCACTCTTCACCACCATGCTTGCCGTAGAAATCAGCATCCTGGTGAAGCAGATCAAGAAAGGACCGGAATACGATTAATCTCTCTGATAATCAATGGTTTTTCAGAAAGATTTCGAAAAGAATCATAGGATAGTTTTTCAGTAAACAACAAAACCCGAAAGTATTATGACATACGAATTTTTGCAATCATACTGGTGGTTCCTCGTATCATTATTAGGAGCCCTGCTGGTGTTTCTCATGTTTGTACAGGGAGCCAACACCTTGATATTCTGTTTGGGAAAAACGGAAGAGGAGCGTCGCCTCATCATCAACTCTACGGGGCGAAAATGGGAGTTCACCTTCACCACGCTCGTCACCTTCGGCGGAGCCTTCTTCGCCTCATTCCCGCTGTTCTACAGCACCAGTTTCGGCGGAGCCTACTGGCTGTGGATGATTATCCTGTTCTCGTTTGTGATTCAAGCCGTGAGCTATGAATTCCAGAACAAGATAGGTAATTTTCTTGGACCGAAGACCTTTCAGATTTGCCTCATTATCAACGGCATCGTGGGTCCGCTGCTTCTTGGCGGCGCCGTAGCCACCTTCTTCAACGGCAGCAATTTCCTGATAGACAAGGGGAATATTACCAACAGTCTGCAACCCGTCATCAGCCGTTGGGCAAACGCCAGTCATGGTCTTGATGCCCTGCTCGACCCATGGAACGTAGTGCTGGGACTTGCCGTACTGATGTTAGCCCGCATTCTGGGCATGCTCTACATCAAGAACAACATCGAACACCAGCAGATTCAGGAGCGCTGCACCCGCCAGTTGCCATGGAATGCCCTGCTCTTCCTATTGTTCTTCCTGCCATTCCTCATCAGATTGCTGGTAAAGGATGGATTCAGCACTTCTTCTTCCAGCATTACGATTGAGAGTATGAAGTATCTTCACAATCTTCTGGAGATGCCAATCTTGATTGTAATATTATTAATAGGTGTAGTACTCGTTCTCTTCGGCATTTTCAAGTCATCGAGGAGCGTGCAGTATAGAAAGGGAATCTGGTTTACGGGCATCGGAACCGTGCTCACCGTGCTGGTTCTGCTGCTGATAGCCGGCTGGAACAATACCGCCTACTATCCGTCGAACATCGACCTTCAGAGTTCGCTCACCCTCGCCAACAGTTGCAGCAGCGAGTTCACGCTCCGCACCATGGCGATAGTTTCCCTCCTCATCCCGTTCGTGCTCGCCTACATCGTCTTCGCCTGGCGTGCCATCGACCGCAAGCGCATCACGCAGGAAGAAATAGAGCAGGGAGAAGCGTATTAAAAAAGGCGAAAAAGTAAGCCTCTTCAAAAGTCCCACAGATTCCACAGATTTACACAGATTCTTTCTTGCCATAATCGAAAGGAAAATTCCCCAAATATCCAAACAAAAAAATCTGCGTAAATCTGTGCAATCTGTGGGACAAAGAAACACAAATCTCCAACAAAAAAATCTGCGTCATCTGCGAAATCTGCGTGCTTTTTATCCAAAGACCGAACAAGTCCAAAATCTGTGCAAATCTGCGAAATCTGTGGGACAAAGAAAATTCTACAGCTCTATCACTTCCAAATCATCCGGAACGAAGATTCTACCCTTGAAGTTCTCGGCAGCTTCACGGGTATAATTTTCTTTACGATTAGCCAGCGTTTTCTCCTCCGTATGATATAGGATAAGATTCTTCACGCCCAGTTCCGCCGCCAGTTTTCCGGCATCAAGCGCCGTGCTGTGGCATTTCTCGTAAGGCTTGAACGTATCGCGGTCGGCATAGAGACAGAACGCCTCACACATCATCCAATCCGCCCCCACTATGTAGCGTCGGTTCTGCTCGTTATAAGGCTCATCGCCCAGGCACGCCAAGACCAAAGGCTTACCCGATTCATCAGAAGAAGCATAATCGGATGCAGCATGATCTTCTGAAACATTATTTTCTGAATTTCCTGGCAACTCAGCCCGGAATCCGAACTGTTTCTCCTTAGTAGATTGAATATCAAAGCATTCCAGCTTCATATCCCCCACTTCGAAGCAATTGCCATCTTCCAGCTGATGGAACACCACCCTTTCAGCCACCTTAGCCAGTTGCTTCTTGGCAAGAATCATGTCGATGATGGTCTTGATCACCTTCATCACCTTATCGTTTCCATAAACATGCAGCAATCCCTCATATCCCTTACATTGTGCCACCATTCGGATTACCCAGATCACACCCAACACATGGTCGGTATGCGCATGGGTAACGAAGAGATGATGAATATCAGAAATCTGGACATTCACCTTCTTCAGCTGCGAGAGGATTCCGTTTCCTCCGCCCGCATCCACCAGCATCAGAGTGCTGGAAGTCTTGAGCAGAAAACAGGTATTATAAATCTGGGAAACCGTAGCATTTCCCGTTCCGAGCATCGTAATTTGATTCATCTTTTCGCTATTTTCGTTATGATTCATATTTTGTTTTATCTCAATCTCCCCCATCAGGAATAGATTTCCTCATCATCAGGAAGATTTTATTCCCTTATTACAGAGAAGATTCACGCCCACAAAACTACTCATTTTCTGATTAACCACCAAGAAAAAGCCCCAAAAACTTTGCTTATTCCAAATAATAATCTTAACTTTGCCGCATAAAAACAAAAAGTTGGTTTCGATTATGGCAAAAATAGAAAGACAAAAGCGAATCTATCGCAAGCGTATCCCTTACGGAATGCAGAACTTTGAGGATGTAATGGAAAGAGATTGTTACTATGTTGACAAGACCCCATTCATAGAGAAAATAGAAGAATCCAACATGTATTTCTTCTTCATTCGCCCTCGCCGTTTCGGCAAGAGCCTTACCCTCTCCATGCTCGAAAACTATTACGACATCAACAAGAAGGATAAGTTTGAAAGCCTCTTCGGCAAGCTTTACATCGGAGAGAATCCTACCCCCGAACGCAACAGCTATCTCATCCTTCACCTGAATTTTGCCATAGTTGTGGGTGGACTTGATGATTACAAGAAAGGCCTCAACGATTATTGCGATACACAATTCAATTATTTCGCAGATATTTATTCCCACCTCCTTCCGTCAGACACCAAGCAAGGGCTTAATGAACAGGAAGATGCCATCAATCAATTGAACTACCTCTGCGCCCAATGCAGCAAGACGGGACAGAAAATCTATCTCTTCATCGATGAATACGACCACTTTACCAATCAGATTCTTGCCCACAAGGAGCATGAAACCCGATATCGCGAACAGACTCACGGCGAGGGATATCTGCGACATTTCTTCGACACAATCAAGGGAGCCGCCGGAGATTCACTGGGCAGAGTTTTCGTTACAGGAGTAAGTCCAGTAACAATGGACGATCTGACCAGCGGTTTCAACATCGGCACCAACTATTCCCTATCCCCGGAGTTCAACGAAATGGTGGGATTCACCGAGGAGGAAGTGCGCCAGATGCTGGCCTATTACGCCAGCGTGCTGCCATTCCGCCACAGCGTGGATGAGCTGATAGAAGTGATGAAGCCATGGTATGGCAATTATTGTTTTGATAATTCAGAATGCGGAATGGCTATCATCTACAACCCCGCAATGGCACTCAACTTTGTGGACAATTACATTCAAAGCAATTACGAGATTCCAAAGAAACCATGTGAAGTAATCTCAAGTACAGACCATGAGATTGTTCGCCAGCTCATCCGCTACGCCAAGGAGTTTGCCCACGATTCCAGCATCATAGAAGATATAATGACCAAGGGATTCGCCTTAGGGTATCTATTGGATATTTTCCCAGTTAACCACATTAACACCCCCGATGCTATTCTGAGTCAGCTCTTCTATTTCGGCATGGTTACGATTGACGGAACTTACCAGGGCAACACCCGATTTGCGATTTCTAACGAGGCAGCGCGTAACCAGATGAATACTTTAATTAATTATGGAGAAGAAATTATACAAGGAGGCAAAGAATTAATTTAAACAAAAAAGCAACGATCATGGCAGAAGAAACATACAACACCAACAAGGGGATGAACTATTCGTTCACCCCCACTCTAATGGAAATCGAGAAGACTATCAGCCTTCCCATGCTGTCCAGAAAAATTCAGACGCATTCAGTTCCTGTTCTGTCATTTTTGCCAGGTTATCCAAATCAAGGTCTGGATTATCAGCAAGCAAGCACTTATCTGAACAATAAGGAGAATCTACACACGTCCATCCCTCATTCATCAACTTCCCGCAATGCGTGCAAACCCGTAGATTACCAATGTCATTTGCCAGAATTACGTCTTCCAATGCATCCCGCTTGCGAAGCTCCCCAACAAGAAGCAACGCCATGGTTACGGGATGATTCATTGCTCAATCTTCCATTTGCCTTCCCCGTACCATTTAACCACTTGACTTGCGGTATAAGGCTCAAAATCCCAGTCGCGGGAGTGCATGAACATGTTTGTCTCGGGGTCCCAATACCAATAATGGGTGGAACCTAGGCCATAGCCCAAACTGAGTCTGCATTCTTTCTCCTTATTAGGATGTTCCTTCAGATAGTTAAGCAGCTCAATAGTTGAAATCCATTGTTTTTCCATAATTTTCGTTGTTAAATTCTACAATATAATTATCAAACACGTTGCAAAGATAGAAGATCCTATCGAAATGAACAAATCAATTAGATCTTCTTAGATCGATACCCATGGGATTTAGATCTTCTTAGATCCAACTAAAATATAATTACAAAACGACTTATAAATAAGACAATAAATATGGCAGATAAGAATATTTTTAAATTAGAAGGGAAAAGCCTGGAACAGGTAAAGGAAGCCTTTCTGGAATTTCTGAAAATAGACAAAACCAAGCCCGGTGGCTATGCCAGCGTAGGCTCAAACAAGGTTATCTGCAAGGTCGCTAAAGAGGCCTGCGGGGTAAACTCGGTATTGGAAATCAAGAAAGCAGAGGATGCCACAGAAGTGAGCAAACTCCTGACAGGCAGAATAGACGAAGAACTGGACTACGGCAAGAGGCACCAAATGACAAGCCTGAGATGCCACGTAAGAAAATACATCGAATTTCTGAACTATTGCGAAGGTCTGAAAGGCAAACCTGTTTACGAGTTTGACAAAGACCCAGATAAGCCATTCATCGGCGCTAGCCAATTCAAGAAGCTAGTTTCCCTGCTGAAGGCAAAGAAGAACATCATCCTAGAGGGAACACCTGGTGTGGGCAAAACCTTTTTAGCCAGAAAGATAGCCTATCAGCTGATTGGCTTTGTGAAGGATGAGAATATCGAGATGGTACAGTTTCATCAATCCTACAGCTATGAGGATTTCGTGCAGGGCATCCGTCCTTCTGAGGAGGGCGGCTTTGAACGGAGGAATGGCATTTTCTTTGACTTCTGCAGCAAGGCAAGACGTTCGCCGGACCAGCAGTTTGTCTTCATCATCGACGAGATAAACCGAGGAAACATCAGTAAGATTCTGGGTGAGCTGATGATGCTGATAGAAGCCGACAAACGCAAGAAGCAATATGCTATTAAGCTGACCTACAGCAACGAGGATGACGAACGTTTCTTTGTACCCGAGAATGTTTATCTGATAGGCTGCATGAACACGGCCGACCGCTCGCTAGCCATCGTAGATTACGCCCTACGGCGCCGGTTCCGCTTCTGCCCTATCAAGCCGGAATTCAACGAAGCCTTCATCAATTTTTTGGAAGAAAAAGGCATCAGTCAAAAGAATGCGGAGCTGGTAGTGAGCAAGGTAAAATCTGCCAACGAGGTAATTTCTACCATCGACCGAGGGCTAGAAATCGGGCACAGTTATTTCTGTCAGACAGAGAGCTGTGAAGATTTTCCTGTATGGTGGAAAGATATTTGCGAGTATGAGCTGTTTCCGTATCTTCGTGAAATCTGCTTCGATGATGAGGATAAATATGAGTTAATCTGCAACAAACTGAAGTTCTGAGATGCAACAGAAAATTCCTATAGAGAATCTGTATTACCTGCTCTGTTATGCCTGGGGCGTAAGCGACCAGCTTGACCGGGTGAAGGTGGATGGCGAGAAATGCCATTCGCTGGAGAACCTATTGTCAATGGTTTTGATTCATGTTTGCGACAGGCTGTTGCGCCGAGGGCTTGTAAGAGAGTATCGGTTTGAGGAGCAGGAGGTGGAGGGCGTTCGTGGCAAGCTGAATCTTGCAGAGACCGTGAAGAGCAGTAAGCATCTGAATGGCAGAACTATCTGCCAGGTGGATGAATTGACGCAAGATGTGGTCATCAACCAGGTTATCTTTTCTACCTTGAAGAGGCTGATGAGGATAGAGGGTATTGATGAGGACATCAGAGTGAGTTTACGAAAAACTTTGGTAAGATTTCCTCATATTGAGGAGATTCGCGTTACTGGGGGATTGCTGGAGCGGCTTCTGGGGAATCATTATGGGAGTTATCCTGGGCATCTTACAGGGCATTTTACGGGGCATCGCCATCATGGGGTTTATTTGCTGGCGCTGAATGTCTGCAAGTTGATTTGGGATTCTACGCTTCCTGTTAAGGATAAGGATGGAAGACTGGAGTTTGTGGATTTCACGGAGGATGAGTTCCGGATGAACTGTATCTTTGAACGATTCCTGACAAATTTCTGCAAGCTGCATTGCCGGGAGGAATATCCGGAGGTGCATAGGGAATACATTGATTTCCAACTTTCTCCGTTCGGAATGATGTTTAAGGAAGCGGGCGATGCGCTGCCGATAATGGAGACTGACGTGACGCTTTTCAACCCGGATACGAAGGAGAAGCATATTCTTGATGCCAAGTTTTATAGGGAGGCGCTGGTTTCGAAGTATGGCGGCAGGGAGAAGGTGCGCAGGGAGCATCTATCGCAGATTCTTTCTTACGTGATGAACCAGGAAGACCGGAGCAAGCCGCATACGTTGAATGCTTGCGGCACCCTGGTTTACCCCACCGTGGATGAGGATTTCGACTTTTCTTATTGGTATAAGGAGGGCGGACACCGCATCTTTGTGAGGACTGTAAACCTGGGGCAGCCCTGGCGGAAGATTGAGGAACGGGTGAAGGAAATCGTGAAAGGAGGAAGGCGATGGTGAAAGGGGGAAGGCGATAGTGAAAGGGGGAAGGCGATGGTGAAAGGGGGAAGGCGATGGTGGACAAGCGATGGAATCGCTTGGAACGGGGGCGAGAGGGGGAGAAGGCTCGGCTTTGACATGGAGAGGAACTTGTGGTTTACAAGAGGATGAGAGGGAACTTTAATTATTAACTTTTTTATTAGTATTATTATGGATAGAGATGAAGCTATAGCTAGAGGACTGGAGGTGCGCGAAACCAGGCACTCTATGAAACGCAGAAGCCCCTGGCATGATTACCATGAAAAAGGGACTTATATGCTGACGCTTGTGGTGGAGGGACGCATGCCTCTGCTGGGAAGATTGGAGGGACGGGTGAATGCTCGCCCTGGAGATGGCGATGCGCCTAAGGTGATGCTTTCGGAATTGGGAACGGCTATCGTGAAGGAGGAGATTCCGAAAATTCACAGATATTATCCCCAGGTGGAGGTTTGGAAGGTTTGCATCATGCCGGATCATGTGCACTTGATTGTGAGGGTGAAGGAGGACTTGAGAGGGAACCAAGCGATGAAATCGCTTGGAACGGAGGCGAGAGGGCGACAGACCTCGGCGGAGACTATGAAGAACGCCGCTGCCTTGACAAGCGAGGAGAAAGCCGCTGCCTTGACGAGCGAGAAGAAAGCTGATTCTATGGGGATGACGGCGAAAAGAGGAAAGGAGATGGATTCGCTGGGAATGGTGGTGAAAGGATTCAAGCTGGGATGCAACAGGGCCTACAGGAGAATTTATGGGATGAAAAAGATGACTGGAAAGGGACTCTTTGAATTGGGGTATAATGACAAGCTTCTGCTGCATGAAGGCCAACTGAAGGGGTGGAAGAAGTACTTGGATGATAACCCTAGAAGACTGATGGTCAAGAGGATGAACCCTGAGCTTTTTACTGTGATGCTGAATAAGGTGGTGGCGGGACGCAGATGCCAGATGGTGGGTAACTGTTTCTTGCTCGATATTCCTGATAAGGTGGCGGTGATTGTGCATCGCAGGTATTCGGAGGAGGATTTGTGCCGCTTGCGCAAGGAATGGCTGGCTTGCGGCGAACGTGGAGGCGTGCTGGTAAGCGCTGCTATTTCCATAAAGGAGAAGGAGGTTTTGCGCGAGGCTATGAATCGGGGGTACAGGATCGTGCTTTTGAGGGAGAATGGTTTTCCACGGTTGTACAAGCCTTGTGGGGAAAGCTTCGATGCTTGCTCTGAAGGGCTGCTGCTGCAGATTAGCCCCTGGGAGTATCATATGGAGAAGAAAACTATTACCAGAGAGGAATGCCTGGAGCTGAACGAGATAGCGGAAAGGATTGCTGAAGGGGAATAGAGATAACGAGACTTGGGGAAAGGAGACCAAGCGATGGAATCGCTTGGAACGGAGGCGAGAGGGGAAAGGGAAAAGGGAGGCGAGAAAGGAAAGAGAAGCGAGAGAAGAAAGGGAGGCGAGAAAGGAAAGAGAGGAAAGAGAAGCGAGAGAAGAAAGAGAAGCGAGAGAGGAAAGGGAGAAAAGAGAAGCGAGGGAGGAAAGAGAGGAGATATTGGAGGCGAAGGAAAGAGGGGGATATTGGAGACGGGAGGAGAAAAGGAGCATCTTTATTAAAAAGCTGCAAAAAAGGGTAAAATCTAGTTTTTTATTACGAATAATGTTAAAAATGTTACATTTTAATGCTAATAGGAATTTATTTTGTAACTTTGTACTTCGGACAGCCGTAATAACTAAATTCAGCTTTCCAAAAATCTAAAATAACAACCAATGGGAGATTTAATAAAAATAGTTGGGGTACAATATGCAGTAAATTCTACCCACGTAAAAGGTGAGGATATGACTGCACAAGAACAACAAAAAACAATTGAATTTCTGACCATGCTGGACAGGAAACACCCCTATATTTCAGTAAAACCCGAACCCACTAACGAAACTGATGAAGAAGCTTTTGTTGCGCGCTTTGCGAGTCGGAAGGCAGGCTATGTACGTAATAGAGAAAAATATAAATCATTGGCTCAGGCTGCATTGACAACCAGCGGACGGGGTTATTTCCGCGCTCAGGTTAAGGAGGTTATAATTTCTACAGAGGGCTATTTTTTTGTTGAAGCAGAAACTGATTCTACTCCAATTGTGCCCATCTTGCATAAAGATCATTGGAAAGAATGGGAGCCGCTCCTACCTATATTTCCTATGACAGAGGAGTTTTTATGCGTAGAAGATGCTGTGATGATGATGAAAGATATTCTGCAACATGAAACAGTTACTACTGATGACAAAGAAGAACTTCTAGAATACACAGAGACTTTAACAACAATGGGAAAATATGCTCTATGGTACGAAGCGAAGGAGGGAATAGAGAATATCATAAAAGCTATGGAAGCAAAAAAGGGCGACAAGATGCGCTATATGGCAAATGAACTAGAACACTTATTGACCGGTTTATGCAATGAGGGTCGCCTGAAGAAGCTTCGCGAAAGTTGGCTTCCCCATCTACTATCCACTCATGAAGCAGAAAGGGCATGGCGTGATTGGCTGCACTTAAAGGGGGCCGACTGTCATAAACCAGATAATTTGAAAATGATGTCATGGTTGGAAGATTTAGAGACAGAACTTTCCAATATTCCGGCATTGGCTCCTTATTCCAATGATGATGAGGTTGCAATGCTCATACGTGCTCACTACACACGCATTCCATTGGATAAGTTTCGCCAATTGCTTACCGCTTTCGCGATTAGAGACCGTCTGCGCACGCATTTGGGGCTGCCAACAAACAGCTTTTCCCCTACCCCATCTCTATCAAGCCAGAAGGAAAACTACCTTATTGATACAATCATTAAGTACAGCCAAACTCTAGCCAGACGAGAAGATGTTGAGGTTTTGCAGAGATTCATCTACCACGAGATTTCATATTTACCCCCTGAGTATAAACTTCGGGTTGACAATATGACTGAGCGTTTCCTTTCTGAAGAGGCAAGACAAGGTATACAGATTAATGCCATCAAGGAACAGACGGAGGCTTTAAAAGAGGTAGCAAAGAAGCCTACGGTTCAGGCAGAGCACTATCACGCAGGAAGTTCTACGTTTGATGTTCATAGTAAGCATCTGCATCTTGACCACCCGGAAGAAGGGAATTCATCTCTGCTGCCAACAGAATTCTAGACATACAAAAATATTACAAGAATATTAAAAAAAAGGAAGAAATATGAGTAATAATTATTATGCAGGCAATGTTATTTACAACAACCAGCACAAAGAGCTGAATATCCATGGCAATCTGACTACACAGCAGATGATGCAGATTGCAAAGGATTTTTTTGCTGAAGAAACAGAGGTGACGGGAGAGAATTACGAGGCAGAGGTGAGAGAAAAAGCTAATGAAGCCAAAGAAGCTGCAGGAGAAGGATTTCAGAAGGAACTCTTCCATTTTGTGCATCCTGCACTGGAAGAAGATGAGGGATGGCAGGTGCATAGAGAAGTGGAGAGACTGGTAAAGCAATTTGACGTGCAGGAAATCTGCAAGAGACTAAACATACTGAAAAAGGAGGGCAAGGTGCTGCTGCCACAAAACACAAAAAATGCCCATGAAGAATTGATACGCATGGGTATGCCGATAGAGAAAGGAGGGTTCGGATACAAAACGTTTTGCAAATATTATAATAAGGACTAGAAGACGATAGCGACTGGTGCTTTCCTGATAGAGATTTATATCTTCTGATAGCGACCGATACTTGATTTTTATTCAGGTATCGGTCGCTTTTTTGTACCCCTATGACAAAAATGCGATTATACGTAGAGAGAATATCAGAGAAAAACAGAGAACTTTGGAGAACTTCGGAGAAGGCCTTTTTGAAAAGCATTGATACCAGGGGTTTTCGCCTTATCTTTGCACCCGTCATCTGACAACAAGATGACTACCCATCAGGCGAGTTGCAAATCACGAAATGGGGAATGATGGTACTAGAAAAAGATGACGGGGATACCTCTTCGAACGTCATCGTACCAGAGAGGCTTATTTAATACTCAAATAAAAATGAATACAGTATTAAATGGCAATATGGACGAAAGTTCAAGTAAGAAAGAAAAGGGATTCTACCCCAACACAGAGTTGGGTATCGACCTCAAGTTGATAACACGCAAGCCTGGACGCATGGCCGTGGGCGAGTATCTGGACGGAGCCATTACGCACGACGGAGAAGACCACTTCACATTCGTGCAGAACGACTCCGAGAAGAAGAAGAAGGTGGTGCAGAGAAATCCACACGTGTATGAAGGAACTTACATCAACGTGAACCGCAAGAAAGACGGTACGCTCTACCCTACCTTCAACCGCCCGCAGTTCTCAGAGCGCTTCACCTTCCAGGACTTCTGCCAGGGTGCCGCCGACGAGCTGCGCATCATTAGCGGCAAGAGTAATGACAGATAACACGGAGTTGAGGCTTTCTAGAGGAAATGGGGACTTCGGGGGAAAGGCTGGAAACAGACGGAACCAAAATCTTCCAATATTCCAGTTCTTCCAATATTCCAAAAAGGGTGTTTCAAGACAAAACCCCTTTTTATAGATACTATAACTACTTAATATATAAATAGTTATATATATAATATAAGGAAATGGAATCCTCGAAAAATTAATTGGAAGAACTGGAATTGGAAGATTCTGGAAGTCCCCATTTTCCCTAAAAGGCTCATTATCAAAACATTAATTAAAAATGAAGAAGACAAATTTAAAGTACGACATTACAAAAAGTACTGCTCCGAAGATGCCAAAACTGGGAAAAGGCACCGAATGTGTGCAACTTTTGCTCTCTCAGGTATCAAAAGACATGCACGAACCCCTTGTTCCTATGCTCTTCCCTATTCTTGGAGCGCAGGTAAGCGGCACGGAATTTCAGTATCCCGACCACAGTTGGAAGGAATCATGTGGCATGATGGCCAATCTCGTTGCCGATTCGGGCTGCAATAAAGGTCAATTGGGAAACTTAGTGGAAGCCATCTGCCGAAACTTCCGAGAACACGATGAGAAGGAATTGGAGAAGCTCGTGGAATGGCAGAAACAGATAAAATCCAAGTCGGCCAACAAGGAAAAGCCTGTAAGACCCGACGTGAGTTTCTGGTTTCCACCTGCCGATGTAACCAATGCCGCCTTTATTCTGAACGCCATGGGATGCGAGAAATTGGGCGAGAGAACGCAGTACCTGAATCTGCCCGAAGTGGAGATGGCGGACAGGATGTGCGGCGGGCATAAGCAGATTTCGCAGATGCTGCGCAACATCTACGACCGCCAGCGCTCAGGAGCATTAAGAGCTACTGCCGATGGCGTGACGGGCAATCCTGTGCTTCGTGCCAACCTCACCATCTCATCCACTCCGTATGCTGCCCGCAAATTCTATAAGAATGAACTCTTCAACGGTACCTTCGGACGAATGGTGTTCTCGTATAAGGCGAGAATGGGACGTGACGGCAGAATTCCGAGACAGGGAAAATATGATGAGGCTTTCTATAAGAAGCTGGATGAGTATATTGTGAAGCTAAGTATCTGCAAGGGCAGGTTCATCATCAAGCCACTGAATAAACTTACAGACCAGCTGGCTCAAGACATGGCTACACTTGCCGATTTGACTGACGACGATGTTTTCTGGGACATTTCGAAGCGTTCCATCGTATCAGCGTGGAAGGCGGGTTGCCTGCTCTGGGTGCTGAATAACCAGACTTGGACGAAGTCGATGGGCGAGCTGGTGGAGTGGCTGGTGTATCACGACATCTGGAGTAAGGCGCAGCTTTTCTCTGATTTGCTGAACCAGGATGCCGATTCGGTGAGCGAGGCTCAGAGAAGAGGGCCGAAGAATCTGCTCGATAATCTGCCTAATCCATTTAACGAGGCGCAGCTTGAAGCACTCCGCATTTCGCAGGGAAAGACGAAGGAGGGCACGAAAAACCAACTTTACAAGTGGGTGTATCGCAAGTTCATCACCTATTGCAACCAGACGGGGCTTTACACGAAGACGCAGGAGTATCTTACGGGGGCGCCGGGAGCTAAGATGAAGGGCTGCACAAGCGATGACTGCGGGAATGGGACGAGCGATGGAATCGCTCGGAACAGTGGCCGGAGAGGCGACTTGAAACAGACTGATGGCGAAAGTGATAACGGATTGGGGTCGGATTAGAAGAAAATGCAAGGAGACTGATTTTATGGAGAAATATGAGATTCAGAAGCTGCGCGACCTGCCGATAGAGAGGGTTGCGGAGCAGATGGGGATAAAGGTGGATCGGCACAAGGCACTCTGCCCCTTTCATGACGACCACCATGCCAGCCTCTCGTTCAACACGAGGAGGAACAGCTGCCGCTGCTATGTCTGCATGGGTAATTCCGTGGGCACCATCGACCTGGTGATGAAATACCTGGGGAAGGATTTCCTCTCGGCTTGCCGATGGCTCGCGGAGGTGAATGGGGTTTATCTGGAAGATGGCAGGAAGAGAGAGGGTTCTGCCTCTTCCCTTTCCTCCGAAGCCTCTTCTGGCGGTGGCACTCATTCGGAAAAGGATTCCGGTGGTTCTCATTCGGGAGATGATTCCGGTGGTTCTCATTCGGGAGATGATTCCGGTGGCTCTCATTCGGGAATGGATTCCGGTGGCTCTCATTCGGGAGATGATTCCGGTGGCTCTCATTCGGGAGATGATTCCGGTGGCTCTTCTTCGGGAAAATCCTCCTCCTTCGATGCCAGCAAGTATGCGAGATTCTTTGAGCATCCGTGGCTGAACGAGGCGGCAAGGAGGTTCCTGTTCGAAGAGAGGAAGATTGACTGGAGAGTGGTGAACTGGTGCAGACTGACTTCATGGACGGATCAGAAGGGCATCAACTGGCTACAGATTCCCTACTTCGACATGGACGGACGGCTCATCGGAATCCAGAACAGAAACCTCGATTACCGGAAGACGCCCACAGATTTCACAGATGACACAGATTCTCCTTCACATCAGACGGAGGGTTCGCTTCAGACGGAGGGTTCACATCAGACGGAGGGTTCGCTTCGGACGGAGGGTTCACATCAGACGGAGGGTTCGCTTCAGACGGAGGGTTCGCATCAGACGGTGGGTTCGCTTCAGACGGAGGGTTCGCTTCAGACGGAACCGATGGCTCCCCGCTTCCGGTTTCCCTATGGCGCCAGATGCTCCATCTACAACCTTCCGGTGGTAGGGAGACTGAAACCTGGCGAGAAGCTTTTCATCACGGAGGGATGCAGCGACTGCTGGGCGATGCTTTCTGCCGGACATAAGGCGATAGCCATTCCTTCTGCCACGCTTCTCAAACCCGAGGATAAGCAGCTGCTGGCTGATATCGAGCGTCAATATCAGGTGGAATTCCACATGTTTCCTGATCAGGATGCGCCCGGCGAACAGCTCTTCCTGCAACTCAGGGAGATTCTCCCCCATCTGGTTCATCATCAGTTGCCCCCAGGCTGCAAGGATTTCAGCGAGTATTATTTATTCAAGTTTTGCAAGTGAGGAATTAATTGAAGTTAAAGAAGTTATCACTCCCTGCGATTGTTCGGGAAGTTAAGAGACAATAGTCTTTTTCGTAAGATGCAGGACATTTGTCCCTTAGCTTCCCTCTAACTTCTCTAACTTCCCTTAACTTCCCCATATGCGAAACTCACCCTTTAAAATCAAAATGAATATGGAAGAATTTATCATTCGTACGTACACCAAGAAGGAACTTGCCCTGATGTACTTTCCCGAGAGTAATCCACGCACAGCCGTCAACCATCTGATGGCTTGGATTCACCAATGCGACCCGCTATGGGAGGAGCTCCTGACAATGGGCTATCACAAACTGAGCAAGGCTTTTACGCCCAAGCAGGTGAAGGCTATCATAGATTACCTGGGGGAACCGGGATAAGGTTTAGAGTTGATAGTTTAGTATAAGTAAGCCCCAAGCGCCAGCCAATTGGTTACTGGCGTTTGGAGCTCATTTATGATATTCCGGAAGCTGCAGATACTTCTCTTTCCTCCAGCTCTTTTAGAAGGTCTTCAAGCACATATTGATCGCTCATGAGTTGCAATCCTGTATTAGGATCAGACAACAGCTGAGCGGTTCTGGAAGAATAATAGATATCAAGAGCTTGTTCTGGAGTAATATTCTTCTCCTTTGCCAGCAACATCACGATACGGCTTTGTTTACGCCAAAGTACAGAGTCTCTCATAATTTCTAAATTTGATAGGATGAAACGAATTGAAGGTATTTGTCGATAATTTGCTGATTACGAATACAAATTTGATGGTTCACTTGCTTATACACCAACTGTCCCAATGCCTGTTCCGCAGTAATTCTGCCATTTTCGAAATCTTCTACTGTGTCGATTACATTATCATTGGCTACACCACCCTCTACCAGGTCATATTGTTTTTGCAAATTACCTCCTCTTCTACAATCCACAACATATTGAAGCCACTCTATATTGTATTCTTTGAACCTTTTGATACGGAAATCCGACAAGTTAAACAAATCTTCGTTCAATTCAAACATATTGACGATTGGCCTAAAGGCAGGTCCTTTTCTGATAGCAATAACCTTAGACCATTTTTCAGCTTGCGACTTAATGCCAGTTAAATAGAACCCTTGCCCGAAATCAACTTTAGTACGCCCTTTACTGATTTCTGGATATTCTATTTTCATGTATGATCCATGGAATAATTTCATTGTGCCATCTCCCAGTTTTTGAGTGTTTCAACCGTAGTTCTTGCAACCCAATCAGAACTCTGGGTATGTAATTCTTCATAATATGGCAAAAGGAAATTATGGATGAGACCTTGTTTCTTCAAACGCATATACATGTTTTTAGAAGGAACATTCATTATTTTTGCTCCCTTCTCTATTGCCATGATAGCCAGATGTATATTGTTATAACCTACTTGTTCCATACGCTTTAATTTTATACCAAGGCTTATGCCTCCTATTTTTTAGCAAATATAATCAATTATCTCGATATAAGGCCATTAATTAGGCTGATTTTATGTTTTTTTAAAAAATGTTCCGCTATCGCACGGCTTCACATGCCATCGCCCAACTGACTGTGGGGGATTTCGTATCTTTGCATCGTGATTCAGAAAGCGCAGGAAAATCACTTTCCTAGTTGGAGAAAAATATTTCTCCAGTTGGAAAAATGAAAAAAGGCATCTGGGAGATATTCCGGATAAGATAATCCCGAATGCATCAAGTTATCAACCTCGACTCCAAGCCCTGATACGAGTCCTTCTCTTTCTTCTTTAAAAAAAGAAGACGGAAAGTTAATAGGGGGCAAGAGAAGCGTATGAACCCAAATATGAAGGCATTCATCAAGTATCTCATCGTGGCCGTATGCTCTGCCATCGTCACCTACCTCACCAGCTCGTGTACCGCGGGTCTCGTGATCGGGAAGAACCAGAGGCAGCAGCAGGAGAACAACATCACCACGCGAGCCGACTCTTCGCACTTCGTGCCAACCATCACCATCAGGTGAAGATGGTTTGCAAAAACGCCGGAACGCCTAGGGGGGACCAGCGATGGAATCGCTGGGAACGGGGGCTGGAAGGGAGCTACGAGCCTTGCGCTCCTTTTCTGGCTCGGCAAGAACGGAGGCTGGAAGAGGGCTGGAAGGGGGCTACGAGCCTTGCGCTCCTTTTCTGACTCGGCAAGAACGGAGGCTGGAAGGCGGGCTGGAAGGGGGCTAGAAGGGCACGCCCTGAAAGGGAGGAAAGCTTTATAATTATTTTTTTATCAATTTATTAACAATTTAAAATTCAAGAAGATTATGGCTATTAATTTGAAAGCAAAGGAAACCCTCATCCAGGTGGGTGAGTTGAAAGGTAAGTATCGTTACGTTCTCAGTACCGAGCTTTACAACAAGCTCCCGGAGAGCAAGGTTATCAAGGAGGCGGCTCTGAGAAGTGGCGTGAGCCGCGGCGTGATGCAGGCATGCTGGGATGCTGCCGGCGAAGTTATCAAGACATGGTCTACCGAAGGACACTCCGTTGCCATCCCGGGGTTGGGAACCATGAGATTCGGCGTGCGAGCCAAGAGCGTGGCTACCGTGGGTGAGGTGGCAGGTAGCCTCATCACCACCCGCAGAGTTATCTTCACTCCAAACGTGGATATCAAGGATGAGCTGCAGAGAACTCCTATCCAGATTACCTGTATCGACCGCAACGGCAAGGTGGTGAAGAACGTTACTTCGGGCGATGGCGGCAACGTGGAAGACCCAGACAAGGATCCAAACGGAGGTGGAACCGAAGGTGGCGGCTCAGGCAATACCGAAGGTGGCGGCTCAGGCAATACCGAAGGCGGTGGCTCAGGCAATACCGAAGGCGGTGGCACCAGCGGTGGAGACGCTGAAGGAGACGTAGGCCTGTAGTCCTACTACCAAGATAGAAAATCCCCAATCCTCGGACTCATCGGGAGCACCAAGAGATTGGGGATTATCTTTTTCCAGCATTTCGCAAAAGAGGGAATTGATTGAAGTTAAAGAAGTTATCACTCCCTTCGGTCGTTCAGGAAGTTAAGAGACAATAGTCTTTTGTCGTATAACGTAGGACATTTGTCCCTTAACTTCCCCTTAACACTTCTAAAGTTCAGTAATTTCGCAAATGAGGGAATTGATTGAAGTAAAATCAATACGGGAACAGGAGCGGAAGCACGAAGGTCATCACCACGCCGATGATGATCTGCAACGGCAAACCTACCTTCACGTAGTCCATGAACGTATAGCCACCCGCCTTCATCACCAGCGCATTAGGCGGAGTGGAGAACGGAGAGGCAAAGCACATGCTGGCACCCAACGTTACCGCAAAGAGGAAGGAATAAGGACTCACGCCCACCTGCTGGGCTGCCACCAGGGCGATAGGAGCCATCAACACAGCCGTGGCGGTATTGCTGATGAACATCGTCATGAGCGAAGTGGTGAAGTAGATTCCGGCAAGCAGAGCCGTCGGTCCCATCGAGCCGAGACAGTCTACCAGCCCCTGCGAAACCAGGGCCGAAGCACCCGTCTTCTCCAGCGCCGTAGACATCGGCATCATGGCGGCAATCAGCACGATGCTCTCCCAGTTGATGGTCTTGTAGGCTGCCTCCACGTTGCGGAAGCATCCGGCAAAGACGGTAAGCAGTCCGGCGATGATGACCGCCGTGACCGGAGCCACGGGGATGAAGTCGAACACCATCATCGCTATCATCAAGAGCATGATAGCTGCAGCCACAGGCGCCTTGTAGTCCAGGAGCACCTTGTCTGCCGTCTTCTCCGGCTGATCCAGCACCACCCAGTTGGTGGTATCTGCCGTAAGATGGGCCAGGTTGGTCCACTCTCCCTGCACCAGGAGCATATCGCCCACATGCAGCCTGGTAGCTATCAGATTGTCAGTAATATATTCCTTTCCCACCTTGCCGTCAGAAGAGCTTCCGCCACGCTTCACGCCCAGCACGTTGATGCCGAAGCGCTTGCGCAGGTTAGCATCTCCAATTCGCAATCCGGCAAAATTGGAAGTAGGCATCACAACAATCTCGGTCAGCCCCAGGTCGTAGAAATCAATCTTCACGTCCTTCATCTTCCTCAGGTCGTAATCCTGCGCAAACCGTTCAATCTTCTCCTCGTCTCCTATTATATATAAGGTGTCGTGCACGGCGATGGTGCTGCTGCTCTTCGCCATGTTCTGGTTGACGTCCTTCACGAGTCCCAGTCGCGATTTCTTCTCGTTTCTTATCTCGATGATGCTCACGCCATATTTCTTCTGGATGCTGAGGTCCTTGAGGGTCTTGCCCACGATGTCCATCATCTGCCCATTCTCATCGATGGCTGCAGCCGTCCGCTTGCTTGGCACGATGTAGCGATGCAGGTTGTCGAGCAGCTGGTATTCGTCTACCAGGTCATCGAGCGACTTTCCGTTCTTCTTTTTCTTGCCGTTCTGCTTCTGGCTGAGAAAGATTTTGCTCAGGGGCATGAGGACGATGATTCCGATGGCGATGACGATGATTCCCACCGGGAAGAAGGAGAAGAACGCCAGGGGCTTGAATCCCGCCTCGGTAAGCACCTCGTCGATGACCAGGTTGGGCGGCGTACCGATGAGGGTGAGCATTCCGCCCAGGCTTCCTGCAAAGGCGAGCGGCATGAGAAATCGCGATGACTGCATGCCCGAACCCGCAGCCAGGCTCATGATGATAGGCATCATCAGCGCCACGGTTCCGGTATTGCTCACGAAGGCTCCGATAAACGAGGTTACCAGCATCACGAGGAGGAAGGTAACGGTTTCGTTGCCACGGGAGAGCGCCATCAGCTTATTGCCCGTCAGCTTGGCAAGGCCGGTCTGCATGATGGCTCCCCCCACCACGAAGAGGCCTATCATCATGATGACGATGGGCGAAGAGAAGCCGGCAAGAGCCTCTGCCGGCGTCAGGATTCCGAGAACCAAGAGTGCTGCCAAGGCAGTAAGAGCCACAATATCAGCCCTCACCCTGCCCCATATAAACATGGCAACCGTAATGATTAATATAATAAGCGTTATTGTCATGCTATAAAAAAAATTTAGATAATTGTTTCTTCTGATTATAAACTCTTTTGCAAATATACTCACTTTTTATCGTTTTTTTTATCATTCTAATGCTAATATTTCTAAATTTATTGCAGATATTTCCAAAAAACTACACTTATTCCATCAGTTTTCCTTATCTTTGCAATCATGATAGACATACTGAACAATAGAATTAGAAGACTTTATAATACATTAATTTTTTTAGATAATGGAACAAAACAAGGTTAAACCAGCTGATGGCAAGCTGGGTATCATGGTTGTAGGTTGTGGTGCAGTTTCTACTACATTCATGACTGGTGTGTTTATGGCTCGCAAGGGACTTGCAAAGCCAGTAGGTTCAATGACTCAATACGATAAGATTCGCGTAGGCAAGGGTGCAGACAAGAAGTATCTTCACTACAAGGACATCGTGCCTATGGCAGATCTCAACGACATCGTATTCGGCACTTGGGATGTTTATCCGCAGAATGCTTACCAGGCTGCTATGTATGCCGAGGTTCTGAAGGAGAAGGATATCAACCCTGTGCGCGAGGAGCTGGAGAAGGTGGTTCCAATGAAGGCTGCCTTCGACAAGAACTACGCCAAGCGTCTGGATGGCGACAACGTGAAGGACTGCAAGACCCGCTGGGAAATGGTGGAGGCTCTGCGTCAGGACATCCGCGACTTCAAGGAGAAGAACGGCTGCTCCCGCATCGTCGTAGCCTGGGCAGCATCTACCGAAATCTACGTACCGGTAGATATGGAAATCCACGGCTCATTGGCAGCTCTCGAGGCTGCGATGAAGGCTGACGACCGCCAGCACATCGCTCCATCCATGTGCTACGCTTATGCAGCCCTTACGGAGGGTGCTCCTTTCATCATGGGTGCTCCTAACACAACAGTTGACATTCCTGCCATGTGGGAACTCGCCGAGAAGACCCACATGCCTATCGCAGGCAAGGACTTCAAGACTGGTCAGACTCTCGTGAAGAGTGGTTTTGCTCCTATCATCGGCACCCGCTGCCTCGGCTTGAACGGTTGGTTCTCTACCAACATTCTGGGCAACCGCGACGGTCTCGTTCTCGATGAGCCAGCCAACTTCCATACCAAGGAAGTGAGCAAGCTCTCTACCCTTGAGACTATCCTGAAGCCAGAAGTCCAGCCAGACCTCTACGGCCATGGCAACGATGAGGACACTCAGTATTATCACAAGGTTCGCATCAACTATTATCCTCCTCGCAACGACAACAAGGAAGGTTGGGACAACATCGACATCTTCGGCTGGATGGGTTATCCAATGCAAATCAAGATCAACTTCCTGTGCCGCGACTCCATCCTTGCCGCTCCATTGCTGCTCGACCTCTGTCTGTTGAGCGACCTTGCAGCCCGTGCCGGCCGTTACGGCATCCAGCGCTTCCTGAGTTTCTTCCTCAAGGCGCCAATGCACGATTATACCCAGGGTGAAGAGGCTGTGAACAACCTCTACCAGCAGTACACCATGCTGAAGAACGCCATCCGCGAGATGGGCGGTTATGAGGCTGACGAGGAAATCGACTAAAAATATTATCTCCCGATAAAGGACGGTAATGGTTGATTTCAAACAGACGAAGGTTGATTTCAGCAATACGCCCAGAAAGGGCAGAAGCTCCCAGCCCAGGGCAACGCACTGGGTTGTAGGGAGTTATAAATATACGCCCTGTAAGGGCAAAAGCTTTATTACCCATATTCTAAAGCTTTTGCCCTTACAGGGCGCCTTGCTGACTGCTGTTTATACCCAGGCGTTGCCCTGGGCTAGGAGCTTCTGCCCTTTCAGGGCGTGCGGGGCGAACTTACAAAACAGGGCGTGCGGGGCGAACTCGCTAAACTTGACAAACATTTAAATATAATATTTATGACAAAGAAAGGTAAACATACCGTTTTATTTATTTGCCTCGGCAACATTTGCCGTTCGCCAGCCGGCGAGGGCATCATGAAGAGCCTGGTAGAAAAGGCAGGGCTGCAGGATGAGTTTGAAATTGATTCTGCAGGAATAGGCAACTGGCACGTGGGGCAGCTGCCGGACAGCCGCATGCGGAAATGTGGCGCTGAGCATGGCTACAATTTCAACAGCCACGCCCGCCAGTTCCAGAAGTCAGATTTCGGAAAATTCGAAACCATCGTGGTGATGGATAATGAGAATTACCGTGCCATTACCTCCATGGCTTCCTGCCAGGCAGATAAGGACAAGGTGGTCCGGATGGCCGATTTCCTGACCCACCATCGTGAATACACCACCGTTCCCGACCCATATTATGGCGACATGGGCGATTTTGAACTGGTCATCACCCTATTGGAAGATGCCTGCCAGGGGTTGCTGCAAAGCATCATCGGATAAAAAAATACAACATATTAATCATACTATCATCTACAAAAAAGTCCTCCGGAAGTAAACATCGCATTACTTCCGAAGGATTTTTTTTATGATAGCATTTTTAAAAATAATATTTTTTATGATAGCATTTTTTCAAATGGTAGAATCATAAAACTCTCGCTTTACGATTGCAATCTTCTCGCTTCCCGGCAGATAAAGATAGCCTACGCATTCGGCTGCATCAGCCTTGAACGTACGCATTGAGAGCTTGCTCCAATTAATCTTGTCCGTGCTCTGAGCCACAGGAACCTGAGGAATCAAGCTGCCATCCTTGACCAGAATAATGCAAGGAAGAGGCTGGGAAACCGTTGCCGAGCCCGAAGCCTCAGCATAAGCCTTCACCTCCTGAGCCGTAGGGATGGAAATCTCCTGATAGCCACCCTCGTAAACCTTACCGCTCTGATAATCAATCCATTTACCCTTAGGCAAATAAACCGTACGGCTACTGCCCGACTCAAGGAGCGGAGCCACCAGCAGCTGGGAACCATACATGTACTCATCCTCTACCAACCAGGCACCCGCATCATGCGGGAACTCTACGAAGAGCGCACGAACCATCGGCAAGCCCTTCTCCGAACAATCCTTTGCCTGCGCATAGACATAAGGCATCAGCTGATACTTCATCTCGGCATTGGCACGGAAAGCATCCGTAAAATCCTTGCTGATGAGCCAAGGCTCGGTAGGAGGCGCACCATGAGCACGGGTATGGGAACTCAGGAAACCGAACGGCAACCAGCGACGGTACAGATCGTCAGGACTCTGGGTTACAAAGCCACCCATATCATGACTCCAGAAAGAGAAACCGCTCAAGCCGAAGCTCAAGCCGCCTCGCAAATCGCCCAGCATTCCTACGCTTCCAATCTCGTTGGTAGCCGCATCGCCACCCCAATGGAGCGGAAAACGCTGGCTTCCTGCCCACGCACTTCGTGCCCAGATTACGCCTTCATGGTCGGCAGAATTTGCCTTCACGGCTTCCCAGAGCGCCTTATTATAACGCAGAGGATAGAGATTGTGCTCATAGAAGCCTGTCTTGCCGCTGGCATAAAGACCATCATAAGGAGCCGCCTCGCCAAAATCGCACTTGATGACGCCTACTCCCTGCCGGATGAGATGGGCTATCTTGTCCTGATACCAGCTTACGGTCTTCGGATTGCTCAGGTCGAGCACAGCATCCTCGTAATTGAGCGTTCCGTTGGCATTTCTTACCGCCATTCCACCTTCTACCAGTTCATGGAAGTAACGATTTTTCGGAGTGAAGTAAGGCAACTGCCACAGGCAGGTATGGAAGCCGTCCTTCTTCAGAGTCTTCAGCATTCCTACAGGGTCCTTGAAACGGTCCTTGGCAAACTCATAGTCACATTGCCAGTCTACGCCAAACCATCCCGTATCGAAATGAATCACGTCGGCAGGAATACGGTTGGCTCTCAGCTGATGTGCAATCTCCAGACCCTCTTTCTGCGAGAAGTAGGAAATGCGGCTCATCCAGGTGCCGAAAGTCCAGAGAGGCAGCATCGGCGACTTGCCCGTCACGTTGGTATATTTATCCAGAATTTCCTTTGGCTCTCCGAAGAAAACGAAGAAGTCCATCGTCTCATCGCCCATGAACAGGCGCTGTGCTCCAATGTAGCTGGCTCCGAAATCTGCAGTAGTAGGAGCCGAAGTATGCATAAATATTCCATAGCCACGATTGGAGAAATAGAAAGGCACAGGCTTGTACATTCCGTCGGTTTCAGGTCCCTGCGGGTCTACCACGGAAATATTCACCTTCTGCCCCACCTTGTTGAGCGAGGTGAAACTCTCTCCGCAACCATAGATTCTCTCGCCCGGCGAAAGCATGAAGACGGGGTTGATGCTGCGCGAATTGTCGCTTCCGCGCTTGATGAAATTGAACGGCAGGAGTTTTACCTGCGTACTGTCGTTGTCTATTATATGTCGAGTTTGTGTAAGTATTTTTCCTTTCGCATCGCGAAGTATCAATCGGAACGGATACTTCTGGATTTCCAGCTCTCCATTTCCGTTTTTATAAATAATGCTTTGTGCCGACGCCGACGTGTTCCATCTCCCCTTCCCCATGCGGGCATTCCCGTTGCCGAAGTTCCCGGAGATAAACTCAGGCGAGAACATCGGGTCGTTGGCCTCGTCCATCTTTGGTTCGATAGGCGAAGTAAAGACGGTAATGCGCAGGGTTCTGTCGTCAATCTTCTGAATCCTGATTTTCAGGTTTGGGTCGTTATCGTACTGGGTGTCGGGGAAATCGAGCATCTTCATCCTTACCGGCCAATAACCGTTGAGGTTGAAAGCCTGTCGGGGTGCCAGCCGGTAACGCTTCCAGTTGAGCAGTCCTTCGCCCTTGTTCAGGTCGAAGCCGGCGATGCTGTCGGCAAGGAAATAAGTATTTGCCAAATCGCAGAAATCGCCCGAAACATCGGGCGCCTGGCATTGTAAGTATTCTATGCCATTATTAGTTTTAAGCTGTGCCTGTCCTGCCATCGGCAGGCTCAGGACACAAAGGGTTAAAAGTGATTTTCTCATGATTCAAAAGATTTTTATTCTATAATTCCAAAGCTGCTTCCTTCAGGTCAACAGCCTTTGCCTGGAGCTTACCCTTGCCCTTCAATACCACCACGCACTTGCCGAAGAACGCCTTGCGATGAGGGTCGGTAAAACGCTCCAGAGAGGTCTGGCAACCATTATCCGTTCCCAGAATCTGAGCATCGGAAGAGAAGAAAATCTGGTTCTCTGCATTCGGACAGAGATTTCCGTCCTTATCCACCACATTCACTTCTACGAAGGTTGTAGGTTCTGCTGAGCCATAAGCCAGATTGCCCTGATAGGTCTTCTTCAAGACGATGTGATGAGGAGCACCCGCAGTCCTGATGGTCTGCTCGCCCACCAGCTTGCCGCCCTTTCTAGCCACCACCTTTACTTCGCCCGGCTGGAACTCAACTCGCCACATCACGTGATATTCCGTACTCTTCCGGAAGGCTTCACCCTCGTTCTTCTCACCATAGACGGTCTTCTTGCGAACACCCTGGCTCTTGCCGTTCACGAAAAGTTCCACCTCGTCTGCGTTGTTGTAGTAGCACCACATGTCGATGGTCTGTCCCGGAATCCAGTTCCAATGAGGGAAGAGATGAAGCACGTTCTTCTGCGTCCACTCACTCTGATACATAAAATAAGTGTCCTTCGGGAGACCTGCCAGGTCGATGATTCCGAAGTAGCTGCTTCGCGCCGGATAAGCATAAGGAGTAGGTTCGCCTATATAATCGAAACCGGTCCAGATAAACTGTCCGCCCACGAAATCATTATGTTTCACCACATCCCAAGTCTCCTCGTGCGTGCTGCTCCATGAAGCATGCATATTATCATAAGCCGAGCACTTGAAGGAAGGGTCGTAGTACGGCAGCCACCACTTCTTAGGAGCCGAATAGATACTGTCGCTAGGCATCATGTAAAAGCCGCGCGTCTGCAGGGCAGAGACACTCTCCGACATGATGAAAGGCTTGCCAGGGAAGTTCTTCGGAACATCCTTCACCCATTGATGATGGTAATTGAACCCAATCAGGTCGATGGCTCCACTCTTGAAGAGATGGTTCTTCGGGTCGGGCTCATTACAGCCAGCCGTAACCGGACGCATTCCCCACGGATCATACTCCTTGACTATCCGGGCAAGATGCTGGGTGAGGAGCGAATTCACGCTCAGCTCATCGCTATGCGCCAGCGTAGAAGCATCATGCCCAGCATTCAGAATCAGATTCGCCTGCTCCAGCGAAAGCGTATCTGCCGCAGCATCCGACCATTGCTCCAGCACCTCGTTGCCGATGCTCCACATGATGATGCTAGGATGATTGCGGTCGCGCTTCACCAGGTCAGAGAGGTCGCGCTTGTGCCACTCATCAAAGAATCGGGCGTAGTCGCCATTCGATTTCTTGCGTCGCCACATGTCGAAACTCTCGTCCATGACGAGGATTCCCATCGAATCGCACATGTTGAGGAGTTCAGGAGCCGGAGGATTATGGCTACTCCGGATGGCGTTCACGCCCATGTTGCGCAGGATGGTGAGCTTGCGATGCATCGCATCCTCGTTTACGGCAGCACCCAGACAGCCGAAATCATGATGCTCGCAGACTCCATTCAGCTTGATATTCCTGCCATTGAGGAAAAATCCCTTCCTGGCATCAAACTTCACATCGCGGAAGCCTGTAGTGGTTGTGGCAACATCCACTACCTTCCCGTTTAGAACCAGCTCACTCTTGACGGTATAGAGATATCCCTTTCCGATGTCCCAGAGATGCGGATTCTTCACCTGCAGTTTCTGTTCCTGATCACCTTTACTCTTTGCTACAATCTTTCCTGTAGCATCATAGATGGTGTTACGGACAGAGAGTTTCATCCTGTTGCCGGAAGCTGCAAAATCCGTCTTCACCCTGACATCACCCTGAGGAGTGGTAGAAACATACTGCCCCCATTGAGGAATGTAAGCCTTCTTCATGGTCTTGGTGAGCCAGACGTGGCGATAGATTCCGCAGCCCGAATACCATCGGCTGTTAGGCTGGTCGCTATTGTCCACCTTCACGGCAATCACATTATCACCCTTCCTTTTAATATAAGGTGTAAGGTCGTACTCGAAAGTACTGTAGCCGTAAGGACGGGTTCCGAGCTGATGACCGTTGATGTAGACGGTAGAGTTCATGTAAACTCCATCAAAGGTAATAGTAAAGCGGTCGTACTTCTCATGAGGATTCAGGGAGAAATGCTTTCTGTACCATCCTATTCCGCCTGGCAGAGCGCCTCCGCTGGCTCCCGAAGGATTGCCTGGCGAGAAATCGCCCTCTATCGCCCAGTCATGAGGCAGATTCAGGCTTCGCCAATGGGCGTCAGCATAATCCGCTTTCCACATTCCGGCAGAATCAGCCAGAGTGAAAAGCCAGCCCTTATCAAAAGACAGATGTTCACGGGCACTCATCGGAAGAGCGAAAAGACCGCTCATCAAGGCAACGCTAAATATTGTTTTCTTATTCATTCTTTCCTATCAATATAAAAAATCCCACAGACTGCACGGATTTTCACAGATTCATCTTTCCAGAAAGAGAGTTACAGATATCTGTGTAATCTGTGAAATCTGCGGGAGATTAGATTACTTCAATTTTACAGTTACTGCCTGACCGGCATACTTCACCATCTTGCCCTTAGGAGCCTTGGCGAGGTTAACGCCCTGGTTGTTCTGGGCATTCACCAGAATCACGTTGAAGCGACGCTTCTGCAGCATTCCGTCGAATGAACCCTTGCGAGCACCAATGGTCAGGGTCTTCTGGGCATCATTATACTTGAAGTCTATCATAGCATACTTGCCCTTCTCGTAGTTGTAGTTGGTTCCCTCGTCCTCATAGAGCGTATAAGAACCGTCCTTGCCTGCATAGACATAGAGGTCGATGAGCTCAGCCTTCTTCTGGTCGCTCCACTCCATCTCCGGACCTACAGGAAGAATAGAACCCTCTGGTACGAAGACAGGAATCTTATCAAATGGCGCATCGGCTACGATGGTCTGACCACCTGCATAATGCTTGCCGGTATAGAAATCGTACCAGCCCTTCTGCTTAGGAAGATAAACGTTACGGCTGTACTTCTGATACTCGCCTACAGGACAAGCCATCAGGGCAGGACCGAACATCCACTGGTCCTTGATGTCGTAAACATTATCATCGCCGTTGAAGTCCATCACCAATCCACGCATCATGGTGTAATCCTTGAAATGAACCATACCCGCCATACTGTAGAGGTAAGGCATCAGACGGTAACGGAGCTTGTCGTAAGCCACGATGGTCTTGTAAGCCGGATGATTGGCTGGCGCAATATTCCAGACCTCACGCAATGGCCACTGGCCATGAGCACGATAGAGCGGAACGAAGCAGCCGAACTGGTTCCAGCGAGCCTGCAACTCACGCCACTCCTTCAAGTCGGCATTCTCCTTACCGGTCTTGTCGAACTCCTGCTGGGCAGCTACGTAGCGGTTCTCTACGCAGAAACCACCCTGGTCCATTCCCCAGAAAGGCAGACCCGCCATAGAATAGTTCAAGCCGGCAGTCATCTGAGCGCGCATGTCCTCCCAACGGGTAGCAATATCGCCCGACCAGGTAGCCGTGCTGTAGCGCTGCTCGCCTGCAAAGCCCGAACGGGTAAGAAGGAAGACACGCTGGTTAGGATTCACGCTACGCTGGCCATGATAGATGGCGTCAGCATTCACGATGCTGTAAGCGTTGAAATATTCGGTTGATGTTCCGAGGGCAGTAGGACCGGAAAGGGCCTTGCGGTACCACATCGGAGTACAGTCGCGAACATTAGGCTCAGAAGCATCCATCCACCATGCGTCAATTCCGAACTTATACTTGGTATAGAGATTCTCGTCCATCTGGCGCCAGAACATCTTTCGTGCACCAGCATCATAAGCATCATAGAAAGAGCCACGGAAGCCGAGCCAGTCATGAATATCGTCCTTGATAGCCTGATGATACATCCAGCCCTTCGCATCAATCTCCTTATAGTTCTTGACGGTATCGTAGAACTTAGGCCATACGGAAATCATGAATCTTCCGTTCATGGCATGCACGCTATCGAGCATCGCCTGCGGATTAGGATAACGGGCAGCCTCAAACTCATGGCTTCCCCATGAATCGAGCTTCCAGTAGTTCCAGTCCTGAACGATATTGTCTACAGGAATCTTCAGGTCGCGGAACTTCTTGAGGTTCTCCTCGATGTCCTTGCTGCTCTTATAGCGCTCACGGCTCTGCCAGAAACCGAGGGTCCACTTAGGATAGAGCGAAGCCTTGCCGGTAAGCGTACGGTAGCCCGAAATCACCTCGTCGAGGTTCTGACCGGCAATGAAGTAGTAATCCATGTCAGGAGACATTTCGCTCCAGATGCTCAGCTGGTTCTTCTCAGCCTCTGAACGAGGAGCAGCTACGCGAAGACCGCAGTAGGAGACATCGCCATCTGGCTGCCACTCGATGCGGATAGGAGTCTTTACGCCCTTCCTGATTGGAGTTTCAAACTTGAAGGAATTAGGATTCCAGGCTGTACGCCAGCGCTCAGGCACAACCAGCTTGCCGTCGATATAAATCTTCATGTAGCCGGCATAGTAGAGGATAAACTGGTAGAAACTGTTGGTTGGAGCCTCTACATAACCCTCGTAAACCACCTTGGAACCATTCAGGGCAAAGCCCTTAGGCAGGTTCTGGATACCGCCCTTGTCGGTCTTGTTGCAGATTTCAGAAGTCTCAGGCATCGCATATTCAAAGTAGATGCTGTCTTCGCCTCGAACAATCTTCTGTCCGTTCTTGTCCACGTAAGTACCGGTAAGCTGACCTTCCTTTCCGTCCTTGTCGTAAAGCTTGAAGGCACGGTTGAGCTGGAGATAATCTTCCGGATTACCCCAACGGCAATAAGAATAGGAATCCCAGAGAATACCGTAGTTCTTGTTGGAAATGACGAAAGGCACACTCACCTTCGTATTATACTGGAAGAGGTCTTCGTTCTTGCCCTTCATGTTGAGTTCCTCGCTCTGATGCTGACCGAGCCCATAGAAAGCCTCGTTGTCTGGAGAATCGAAGAGGGCTCTCCATGACCATCCGTGCTTCTGAGATTCAGGAACCTTGGCGATGTCTACGCCAATCTCACGGTCAGGAACGGTAAAAGGCTTGAAAGTCTTTCCACCCTGAGCCACCTCGTTGAGGAGCACATGATCCTTCAAATCATAGAATGTAATCTGACCGGTAGCCTCATTCAACACGGCGCGCATGGCGGCTGTGGTAATGATGAGCTGTTCGCCCTGTTCCTCTACCTTATAATTAGCCTTGCCTTTCTGAGGCACGATGATGAGACTCTGCTTGTCGCGGAATCCCTGCTCGGCAGTAGCCTGCACACGGATAATCTTATCGCTCACCACCTGGAGGCGAATCTGACTAGGACCAAAATTCTGGTGCTGTTTCAACTGAACGGTAAGATAGTTACCTTTCTGAATAAAGCCTGCTGCCTGGAGCCCAGAAGCGCTCATCAGCAAAACGGCAGAAATCAATAACGTCTTAGTTAGCTTCATACTATATTGTTTATACAAGTTTTTTAAACTTATGATTATTAGATTGAATATCTGCCTGCAAAATTACTTCTTTTTAGTGATAATAATACGTGGAAATGTAACAAAATAGGGTATAAAATGTTAATTACCACATTTTATACCCTTTTCGTTAACAAGAAATCAAGAGATTCCTATGGATTCCTATGATTAGATACTCTCGCCATTCAATTTCTTCTTATACTGGGAAGGCGTCAGTCCATAAGCCTCCTGGAAGTATTTGGTGAAATAGCGAGGATTGTTGAAACCTACCGTATAAGCGATTTCGCTGATGTTCAGCTCGTCGCTATGAATCAGCTCTTCAGCCCGCTTGATGCGCTTGGCACGCAGATACTCTGAAGGAGTGGTACCCGTGAGCGAAACCATACGCTTGTAGAGCTGGACGCGCGACATGCAAAGATGAGCACTCATCGACTCTACCGAAGTATCCGGATTGCCCATCATGTCCTTGATGTATTTATCCACATCTGCCAGGAACTTGCGGTCGGTGGCTGTCATTTCAAAGTCGCCCAGTTCTCCCTTAGGAATCACTCTCTCCTTAGGCTGGCTTGAATCCTTCTTCTCTTCCTTATTCTTATCAAGGAAAGAACGACGGGCAGAACGGCGTGCCCAACCCAAGAGATTGCGGATGCGCAGATTGAGCATATCGATATTGAACGGCTTGATGATGTAATCGTCTGCTCCACTCTCCAATCCCTCTACCTGATGGTCGGTAGCCAGACGCGCAGTCAGCATCACAAACGGAATGGAAGCCGTCTCCTCGTTGCTCTTCACCATGCGGCAGAGCTCGATTCCGTCCATCACAGGCATCATCACGTCAGAGAGGATGACGTCCGGGCGAACCTCGATAATCTTCTGCCAGGCATCCTGACCGTTCACGGCCTCGATGACCTGATAGTCGGTAAGCACATCACGCATAAACTCGCGGAAGTCATCGCTATCATCTACCAGAAGCACCTTAGCCACATAGTTCTTGCGGGCAGGCTTGGCGGTTAGCGATGAACGATGAACGCCATAGAGCGCATCAGAAGAGCCTCCCTCCTCTACCGTTTCTTCCATCGTATCTTCTGCCTTATGAACGGTAGCGATGACTGGAGCCACACGCATGGATTCCAGATGGGCGTTGGTCTTGGCAGCTCCGCCATCATCCATCGGCAAGTCTACGATAAAGACTGAACCGCCGCCATCGTTGTCTCTTACTTCTACCTGACCTCCGTGAAGTTCTGTAAACTTCTTCACCAGGTTGAGGCCGATTCCGCTTCCACCGGCAGGCTGCATTTCCGTGCCGTTCACCTGATAGAAACGCTCGAAGACGTGCTTCTTCTCCTCATCGCTGATTCCCTTGCCGTTATCGGCTACGCTGATGCGCAACATGTCGTGGGTATGGTCTTTTACCTCTACGCCCAAGGCTACGGAAAGTCTAACCGTAATAGATCCTCCGTCTGGAGTGAACTTGTAGGCGTTACTGAGGAGATTATTGACAATCTTGCCCACCTTGTCTGCATCAAAGGTCATGATCAGCTTGGAAGTAAACGACTCGAAAGACAGATTCACCTTATTATTAGCCAGGATTCTGAACGAATTGCAGATATTGTCCACGAAGCTCACGATGTCCATACGGGCAAGAGACAGCTTCTCCTTGTTCTGGTCGAACTTGCGGAAATCCAGAATCTGGTTGACCAGATTCAGCAGTCGGGTTGCATTACGATGAATCAGCTCGAGCTTTCTGCGCTTCTCTGGGTCACCCTCATCCCGAATCATGGTAACAAGAGGCGAGATAATCAGGGTGAGCGGAGTTCGAAGCTCGTGGCTCACATTGGTAAAGAAGTTGAGCTTCAACTCGTTCATCTCACGGGTCTTCTTGATACTGTCTTCCCTGATCTGGATTTCATACTTCACTCTCTGCTTCTCTATCATGCGGCGGCGATAGTACCAGAACGCAGCCACAACGAGGAGCAGATAAATAATGATGGCCCAGGTAGAGAGATAGAACGGCGGATGGATGTGAACCTTCAGCCGGCTCACCTCTTCGCTCACGGTTCCGTCTCCATTCACCACCTTCACTTCGAGCACATAGTTGCCTGAAAGGAGATTGGTAAATGTAACTTCCGATCTTCCGTCAGGAGTCATCATCCACTTATCATTCAATCCCTTCATGCGATAAAGGAAACGGCAACGTGCCGGAAGCGACACCTGATTGGAAGCCAGCTGGATGGTAAACGCCTTGTCCTTATAACTCAAGTCTAGTTCCGGATTGCTGTCGAGCGATAATTTGAGTGGCACTCTGCCCTCGAACTTTTCGCCCGCAGTAAGAGGATGGTCAAAGAGAACAAATCCGCTGAAGAGCACATGAGCCTGCTGCCTGCTTGTGCGGATGGTTCTAGGCCGGATGATGTTGATACCGTCCTGACCGCCCACAGCAATCGCTCCGTTTCGCATCAGATAGGCAGAACGGATATTAAACTGACGGCTCTGCAATCCATCCAGCGAATTGAAACTGATCATGGTAAGATTCCACTTGCCCTGAGCATCCTTGGTCAAGGTTACACGGGTGACGATAAACTCGGAAACCAGCCAGATATTATGCTGCTTGTCCTCAACAACCGCACAGCCCACAGCTCCTGTGGTTCCATTCAGTTCGTTGATGGATTCATACTGTCCGTTGCTGCTGTCATACATCGAAATACCTCCAGGCGAAGCCATCCACAAGATGCCACGGCTATCCTTCATCGCATAATTAATAGAAGGACTCCCGAAAGGAGTTCCGTCCTTGGTACTATTGATGTTAGTCATCTTCCTACTATGAAGATCAAAGACAGAAATATACTGGGAATGACCTATCAGAGCCTCATGATTATTGAGCAGGAAAATGGAATTGATGAAATTGCTCGTTAATCCAGAATTGGCAATATTGAAGGTAGAGAATTTCTCTGTGACAGGATCAAAAATCTGCACACCACTTCCCAAAGTACCGATAAGCAGACGATGCTGAGGGTCTTCCTGGAAGCACCAGACGCTATTATTAGCCAATCCGCTATTGGAAATATTGAAAGTCTTCCACCTGCCATTCTTAAACTGGGTAAAGCCGCCGTTGAAGGTTCCGAAATACATGGTTCCATCCTTCATGGTCACGCTACTCACCACGACATCCGAGCCAAGACCGGTCTGAGCCTTACCGAAATGCCAGGTCTGTCCGGTTACAGGATTATAATCCACGATTCCCATATCGTTGGTTCCACACCACAGATTTCCTGCCAAATCCTGCGTAATGGTACAGACATCGCCGAGCGGAATGGTATTGAACTTGCTGGAAGATGGTGAATAATAAGCCACACCATTCTTATAGCTGCCCACCCATACGGCTCCGAAATTGTCAATATAAACCTTCTGTAAAGAATTGTCTACAATACTTCCCCGGGCATTACTATGCACATACTGGTGAAAAGTCTTTGACTTGAAATCAATATAGAAAAGTCCATGATGATCGGTAGCAACCCACAAGGCACCATTTGGGTCTACCTGAAGGTCGCGCATGACGATGCGGTCTTTTACCGGGACAAGAATTCCTCTCTGTGCAAGATAAGAACGGGCAGTAAACCATTGTCTGTTAAGAGAATTGAAGACATAAGATTCTGTTGCTGTAGAAACCCAGAAAGTATGATTGTTCTCTACATAACTGTAAGCGCCATTATCTCCACAAAGACGATGGTCTTTCAGGAAAGAATTATACCAGAGCACGCTCTGTTTGTCGCCATCCAGCAGGCACAGCTTTCCGTCGCCATAAGTAACCAGCAGCTTGCCGTCTACATCCTTCAGGTTGCTAAAGTCGCCATCCAGGATACAACCGCTCTTAGGCTTCTTCGCATATTTGAACAGGTATGTGGTTTCGTTCTTTACATTATAATAATAAAGACCCTTTCCCCACACCTGAATCCACATATTCTTCTGTGAATCCACCAATACTCTCTGTGGTGCACCCTCTACGTTGATGGTCTTCAACCATACTTCCGGCTTGCGGTCGAACTGCTCGGTAGTAGGGTCATAGACACAATAACCCACAGAAGTATGCACCCAGATTTTTCCTTCATTGTCCTCCTGTAAATCATCTACGTAATTGTTGGCCAATGAAGTCTGGTTTGTGGCACTATACAAGAAGGTCTTCATTCGGAATCCATCAAATCGATTGAGTCCCGACTGAGTACCAAACCAGACGTAACCTGTCTTATCTTTCAAGATAGCATTCACCTGGCTATTACTGAGTCCGTCACGGTTATTCAAACTGGAGAACTCGATGTTTTGCAAAGCCGCTCTCATCTGGAGAGGCTGCAGAAGCAGCACAAATCCTAGAACCATGAGGGCCTGCCTTAGCAAATTCAAGTTTTTAAACATGCTCATTCAAGGTTTATATTTATAGTTTGTCGTTTTTATCTTTATCATCGCTTTCCATCGAGGTTCATCAGTCTTCAAAGTGGTCTTTCAGTTCTAGGGAAAAGTTCCTTTAACCCTGCTTCTCAGAGCTTTCTCTGATTTTCAGAATCATCGGCACAACTTCCTTGTAGATTTGCTCATCCCCATTGATGCTGCGCATGAGCAATTCGCAAGCCTTGGTACCCTGTTCGTGCGCCTTATCCATGATGGCAGAAAGGCGGGGAGTAACGAAGGCTGCCGTATCTCCATCCGTGAAGCCGATAATGGCAACATCTTCAGGAATGCGCAAGCCCTTAGCCTTGATGGCATCAAAGGCAGCATAGGTAATGATATCGTTGAAAGCAAGAATAGCATCCGGGCGATTCTCACTCTCCAGAAGTCGAAGTGTAGCATTACGAGCAACATCGAAATCTATCTTGTCACAGACTACCAGATCGCGGTCGATAGGAATACGGTTCTCCCTGAGCGCTTCCAGATAGCCATGCTTGCGACGGCGAACCATATCGAGATGATTAGGACCGCCAATGAAGGCAATACGGCGGGAGCCTGTCTCAATCATGTGCTGAGTAGCCTTCTGAGCCGCCACATCACCATTACCCACAACCTGAGAGAACTTTTCTTCCAGGCAGCAACGGGCAAAAAACACCAAAGGAACTCCCATCTTGTGGAGCTGCTCGAAATGAGAATAGTCGGTAGTATCTTGTGCAAGGCAAGCAATAATACCTTCCACATGCATATCGAGAAAATTGTCAAGAGCCTTCGCTTCGCGCTCATGGTTCTCATGACTATTGGCACTAATAACCGAATAGCCACACTTTGAGGCATAATCTTCTATGCCATCCAGCACGGCAGCATAATAGTGGGTAACCAGATTAGGAACGATGACGCCTATCACCCTTGGAGCTTCCTTCCGAAGACTCTGAGCAAATGGGTTAGGCCGATAGTTGAGTTCCTTTGCCAAGGTCTTGACTTTCTGAGTCATTTCCTCTCCCACCTCATGGCTATTTCGTAAAGCTCGAGACACGGTAGCGATGCTCACTCCCAACTTGTCTGCGAGATCTTTTAGTGATGTTCTACGTTGCTTCATTTACTAATAAGTTAGATTAGAAGATGCATTATTGCACTTTTACGTGCAAAGATACAGTTTTTATTCGAATTTGCAAACGTTTACGTGTGTTTTTTCTAGAGTAAATACTTTTTTTTCTATAAAAACTTGTAATTTTGCAGCCAGTAAGTAATGAATAGTTGATAATAAGTTAGTTAGAAACAAAAGGTTTCAGACTGTCGGGAGACAATCTGAAACCTTATTTTTTTACCATATCCTCAAATATCGTATTCAAGTTTCGCAAGTTCAGAAGTTAAATATAATATTCTGCAGAATCTACCAAGCCCGCTCTTAAAGCATATTTTGTAGCCTCATGAACATTATTGACGCCCAGCTTTCTGAAGATATTCTTACGATGGGTGTTCACGGTATGGAAACTGGAGAAACGCTTTTCGGCTATTTCCTTCGTAGTCATTCCTAATGCAATATCTTTCAGAATCTCAGTCTCAGTCTTGGTAAGATTTACCTTTTCTTCTGTTTCTTTCTTAGGAGCGAGCAATACTTCCATCATGCGCTGGCAGATAAAACGGTTGCTGGCTACACAGAAGCGGATAGCCTCCTTGATTTCCATCAGCGGGCTCTCCTTCAGGAGAATACTGAACATACTACTGCTAGCCACGAGTACCTTCACGAAGTCGGTACTCAAGTCTTCACTAAACAAGAGCCATCGGGTATAAGGAAAACGTTGGTTCAGGATGAGCAGCTCTGCTGCATCGTTGATGTCGAAGTTCGTATAGTCGAGTATCACGACCGTATCTTCGTTATCTTTGAGCGCATGCATCAGCTCAGCCTTGTCTTCCACATACTTGCTTTCCAGCCCTTCCATTTTCTCTATCACGTAGCTGAGTCCTGCTCGCGTGATGTCCTGTCTGTCTGCTAGCAAAAGTTTCATTATTCTATCTCCTATCTTATTTTATGTTGTTGATGACAAATATGATTTCTGATGGTCCGCTTCCAGACCATCAGAAATTGATTAGAACGTCATGAGGAATCCCATGCGGATGCCCCACTTGTCTACATTAGGATGATTCAGGTAATTGATACGGCGCACATAGTCAATTCCGAAGAACTTGAAGATGTTGTGCACGCCAGCCACCAATTCCCAATATGGAGTATCACCAAAGGTGTAAGAGTTGTTTGGGAACTTGAAGAGAACATCATCGTTCGGATTCTTCAGCGGATTGTTCTTATCCGTAAGTTGTCCCCAGACTCCCTTGGCTGCAATATATTCACGCCACTTGAGTTTCTTGATGAGCGGAATACGATTGAGCAGCTTGCCGTTCATATCCCAGGCTACAGACCAGAACACCTGACGGTCGCTCAGGAATTCCCAGTCTTTCATCATACTGATAGTGGCCTCCTGTTCAAAGATAGAGAGGTTGACAGGTGGCTGGATAAGCATGCTGAATGGCACCTTGTTCCATTGCATCTTACCCACAATATTGAAATCGATGTATCCGAAGCTTCCCAACCATTGGCGCTTGTAAATACCCAGGCTGGTGATGTTGCTCTTATACTGTCCACCCATAAAGCCATCGAGACCCGTCGTATGGCGCAAGCTGAGCTCAGGACTATCCAGATTGATAGGCAAGCGCTGCTGCTTGGTATTCACATAGGTAACACCAGGATTGTAATTGAGTCCTGCCGAAACCTCCGTGGTACAGATTTTCTTTACTTCTTCGCCCGTGTTCACCTTATAATAACGCAGGTTGCCCACGGTACGGTTGCTCTGCCAACGTATATTCGTATCGAAGCGGAAGCCCCAATCGGTCTCGTAGACAAAGCCCAGCTTCTGGCGCTGGTAGAGATACATCTGATCCTGAGTCGTGGCACGAAGGGTCATGAAGAAGTTGTCCTTGTTGTGCAACAGGTTGTCATCAGATGGAGAAGTAATATCATGTCCCATCTCGAAGGTCAGGTTGCGCATAGGGAACTCGAACGGACTGTTTTTCTTCTTGTTGAAAGAATAGGTCAGCACATGACCATAATACCATTCATGACTCTTCAGACCATAGGCTCCGTAACCATTCCAGAAGAAATGAGGATTGAGCGCAGCCATCGTACGACCAGCCAGACGCAATCGGATTCCATCCACGAAGTTGTTGGAAAGGAACGTATTGATAGGTCCCAAGTCGAAATAACTTCTGTTTTCCTTATTCTCCTCGGTCTTCTTGGCATGAGCCACCTCAACATAGTTCTCCATCAGGGCTCGCACACCCAGGATAATGTATTTGAAGCCCTTGGAATTCTCCATACGATGAATGAAACTATCCATCGATGATTCGCTCTTCGTAAGGCCTACCTGTCGGTATTTATTCCAGTAAGCCTCATCACGGTTCATGGCGTCCATATCGTGCCTTATCTTCGCCTTGCCCTTGAACAGCTGCTTCGGCAGTTCATCAAAGGCATAGTCGGAGAGTCGCGTATTTCTTACCACCAGCAGGTCCTGCAACAGATTATTGATGTGCATTTCTGCCACCATATCGTCCTTGGTCAAAACCCACTCGCCATTATCGAGCTTCGTAAATTCCTGCTCTATCTTCATATCCTTCACCCAGTTTACATCACTATTGTGAGGCATGTAAAGATTACATTTCTTTACATGCAGGGTGCTGTCAGCAAGCACATAGAGCTCTCCACGGAATCCGAAGTCCTGACTGTTGGCAGGAATAAACTGCAGATGATAGCAGAGATCGCGATCTACATAAACCGTATCCTCTATATAATAATGGTAGAAGGAAATAGCTGTTCTACCGATAGGAGAAGGGAACGGATATTGCAGGAGGCGCACATAATCATCGTAGATATCGACATCGGTAAATACATCCTTGAGAACGGTATTGATGATTTCACCCGTCTGAATCACCTGACCGATACCATTACTCTGCTGACCCTTGATAATATCTTTCTCGCTCTTTGGATCCTTGCGGTAGATATGCTGCGAAACCGTCTCGTTGATCTGCACAGGCAAGGTCAGCTTATCATTATAAGGCGATTTCTCCACCTGGTCCAGCAGATACTGACGCTTGCTGAAGAACTTGCCCTCCAACTGTTCCTTGGTCAAATCGTTGAGCGCCAAGGTTAACTTCTGATATTTATCAAACTGATAATAATCATGATTGGACAGATTGCTCTTCTTCTTGGCAGCAATCACACGTCGCATCAGCTCTACAGCAGGATTTTCCTTTCTTTTGTACTTACCTTTCTTCGATTTCACCACCACCTCGTTGAGCCGGCGGCTATCATCTTTCAATTTCACTTCCAGAAAATTGAGCTTTTCGCTAATCTTCACAGTCTGTGACTTATAGCTGAGGGCACTCACGGTAAGCACCCATTCGGGATGCTTCTCGATGGTAAACTTACCCTCTCCATCACTTGAAACGGCAATCTTGTGTCCCTTATATTGCACGCTAGCATAAGGCACGGCAAAGCCATCCTCGTCGATGACGCGACCGCTGATTTTTTGCTGTGCAGCCATCTCAAGCGCACAGACCATCAATGTAAAAAACAACAAGAATGATCTTTTAAAATTCATATCCTTCATTAACCTCTTTCTAATAATACCTTATTTATATAATAAGCCATATTTAAGCTCTTTTGGGCTTCATTTTTGGCTTTTTTCCGAATTCGGATGCAAAGATATACATATTATTCTGAAAATAATCGAAAACTATTTGGATATTTTAGTTTTTTAGCGTAATTTTGCAACCGAATTACAAACAATCAAGCAAAACGAATAGAAATTAGGCAAAAATGAACAATAAAGGAAATCTAACCAATGAACCCCCTCCGCTGCTGCCCGTCATCATCGGAACAGGCTTCGGAAGCGGCTTCTGGCCTTGGGGACCAGGCACGGCTGGCTCAGTCTTGGCCACCCTTATTTGGGCATTGATGGCTTACCTCGGTGGCTTCAACGGGGAAACGCTGCAAAGCATCACCTTCTTCCTGGTCATCCTCTCTACCCTGTTAGGAACCTGGGCTACAGCCCGACTACAGCCTTATTGGGGAGAAGACCCAAGCCGAGTTGTAATCGACGAGATGGCTGGCGTATGGATTCCGCTGTCCCTAATTACGCCATTTACTACCACAGGAGCACCCAAGGATGCCTGGTGGTGGGCTTTGGTTGCCTTGGTTCTCTTCCGCTTCTTCGACATGGTGAAGCCGCTTGGCATCAAGTGGCTAGACCGCAAAGAGGGAGCCTTCTATGTCATGGCAGACGACCTGCTGGGCGGATTCTATGCAGCCGTCGTCATGCTGATTGCAAAAATCATATTTTTATGGGTAAGATAAAGCAGGAACTGGTAACCTTCGGAAAGGCTGAGCTGACAGCATCAATAGCCTCGATAGTAGACTTCGGACTGGCTTTCTTCCTCTCCGATATCATCGGAATATACTACGGACTAGCCAATGCCCTGGGCGTCATGAGTGGCGGAATCACCAACTGCACCCTCAACTACCGCTACGTATTCGGCGACTCCAAGCGCAAGAAGAAGAGCGTGGCATGGCGATATTTCATCATCTGGGCCTTGAGCTGGACACTCAATTCGGGCGGTACCATCGCCTTGACAGAAGCCATCAACCTGCATGAACACGTCAATATCCACTACATGATTCCAAAATGTGTGGTTTCATTTCTTGTAGCTGTGCTGGTGAATTATCCCGGACAGAGGAAATTCGTGTTTAAGAAAAAGGACGAAGAAGAGGTTCCTGAAGGAAGGAATCCTGAAGACCTCCAATAAGAAGGAAAAAAGAATATTAGGAAATTACAAATGACAATAAACAAATGAATTACAGAGATTTCTTACAAAAAGTAATCTACGTGATGATCAATCCGCTCATCAAGGCGATGATAAAGATTGGAATCACGCCAAACATCGTGACGCTGGTAGGTTTTATCGGCAATATTTTTGCTACCTGCTTCTTTATTGACGCTGCGTGGATTCAGGGAATGGGCGGAGTCAACAGCGACCCTACCCTGATGACTGCCGGCACTAGCGACTATACTTATGCCGACAGTATGACTCTCATCGGATGGGGTGGATTTATCATTCTTGCCTCTGGTCTCTTCGATATGATGGATGGAAGACTGGCCCGTATGAGCGGCAAGAGCAGCCTCTTTGGTGCACTTTGGGATTCTACGCTCGACCGTTACAGCGAGCTGGTCAGTCTCTTCGGCATCTGCCTGGTCTTCCTCCTTACCGACAAGGGCGAATGGTTCTGGATGGGCGTAATGACCTTTGCTGCCATGACGGGTTCCGTGATGGTAAGCTACGTTCGTGCCCGTGCTGAAGGTCTTGACATCGAGTGCAAGGTAGGATTCATGCAACGCCCGGAGCGAGTAGTCGTTACTGCCGTATCTGCAATCGTTACTGGCATTACCGGAGATTTATGGTGGTTGGCGAGCGGCATGATTCTCATCGCCATTCTTGCCAACATCACAGCATTCTGGCGTATCGCACATTGCTATCGAGTAATGAAAAAAAAATAAGAGAAAGTGTTTAGCATATATTTAATCATTCTATTGGTCGTGCTGATGGCTTGGAAGAAGACCCGCAACTTTGCCATCTACTTCCTGCCTTGGTTCCTCTTCGGAATCATCTACGATTCGATGCGCCTTTACCCGAACTATAAGGTAAACTCCATCGATGTAGTTCATCTGTATGAAGCAGAGAAATATCTCTTTGGAATAGCAGCCACTACAGCTGCTGAACTGCAGGCTGTAGCCGACCATACACAACTCATGATACCAGGCGAATACTTCAAGGTTCACAACTGCGGAGCAGCCGATTTCATGGCTGGTATCTTCTACCTGTGCTGGGTACCGGTACCTATCGCCTTCGCCATTTATCTCTACATCAAGAAGCAGTATTCCTGGTTCAGACGATTCTCATGGGCTTTTCTTCTGGTCAACATCATTGGCTTTATCGGCTATTATATCTACCCTGCAGCTCCACCTTGGTATGCGATGAACTACGGTTTCGAGCCGGTTCTCCATACCCCGGGTAATGTGGCAGGTTTAGGCAGATTTGATGAAATGACGGGACTTTCCATCTTTCATGGACTGTACGGCAAGAATGCCAATGTATTTGCTGCCGTTCCCAGCTTGCACGCAGCCTACATGTTCCTCACTACCATCTATGCCGTAATGAGCCATAAGCGTTGGTACACGATAGCCCTATTCGCTTTCATCTGCTTAGGAATCTGGTGGACAGCCGTTTATTCCGGCCATCATTACATCATCGATGTCATCTTGGGCATCCTCACCACCCTTATTGGTGTAATTCTGATGGAACTGGGAGGCTTGAAGGGCTTTCTGGGAGAAAGAAAGAACATACGGTATTAGGAAATAAAACAAAGCGCCTGACTCAGAATCAATTATCTAAGCCAGGCGCTTTTTTATCTTAAAATTGCATTTTCCATATTGTTTTATCTTATCTAACCATCACCTTACGGTAACATCTGCGACGACGATGCTGTTCGCTTTCCAGATATTGCCATTGGCTCTGTACACCTTTGTTGCTTTCCATCTGCGGCATAGCCTCAGCCCATTTAAATCCATAACGGTGATATTGCTCGATAAGATCGGCAAAGATCAGGGCATTGGCTCCCTTGGCACGATACTCAGGCAATACACCTATCAGGAGTAAATCTACCGTATCTGTGGCATGAAACTTCAGTACTTTCAGAATTTTCAACCATCCCCAAGGCAACAGTTTGCCATTCCCTATCTTCTGCAAAGCATCGGTAAAAGAAGGGAAAGATACGCCAAAACCTATTAATCTATTGCCATCATTACCATCAACAACACCCGTAACCAGATTCAAATCAGCCTTCTTGATATAATCATTTACATACTTATCTATCTGCCTGTCCGTGAGTTGCTGGAAATCATAAAGGTCTTTATAGGTTTCGTTTACGATATGAAACACCGCTTGTCCCATACCACCCTTAACCAACTCTCGGGAAGTAAACTTATGCACATGCAGATTGTATCTTTTCTCTATCATCTCTGCAGTTCTGGCAAACTTGGCCGGGGTTTCCTCAGGCACCTTGATGCGATATTCCAGCCAGTCATTATCCTTCTCATAGAACGACATGGCTTCCATGTGGTTCTTATAATAAGGATAATTATAATTGATATACATGGTAGATTTATGATGGAATCCCTCGATGAGCAATCCTTCACGGTCCATATCCGTAAAGCCAAGCGGTCCTACGCACTCAGTCATTCCCTTTGTGCGTCCCCAAGCCTCAACAGCATTTAATAAAGCCTGCGATACTTCTAAATCATCCACAAAATCAAACCATCCGAATCTCACCTGCTTCTTATTCCATTGTTCATTGGCACGGCGATTGATGATGGCAGCAACACGACCCACGATACGCGCCTCACCATCTACAGCCAGAAAATACTGCGCCTCGCAGAATTCGAAGGCAGGATTCTTGCGCTTACTCAACGTATTCATTTCATCAAAGCGCAAGAAGGGAACAGCAAATTTATTGCCCTTATACAGTTCATAATAGAAGTTTACGAAGGCACGCAATCCCTTTCGGGTTGTTACTGGTATTATTCTTATATTGCTCATTACAGTTTTTACTCGATTATAATCAAATTCTGATCAGTATAATTAGTCCGTTTTATATAGCTATTCAGTCCGTACATCTTGTATTACAAGAAGATAGAGAACTACAATACGTCTGCAAAAGTACTACATATTTTTGACAGAGGCAAGTTTTTAGTGCATTTTTATTAAAAAAGTTCACATAAATCCCATTATTGGGCGATAATCGAAAATAAAATAGTACCTTTGCATGGTCAAAAAAAGAAGAAAACAGATTTTTCACAATGAAGAAAACAAGAGATAATTATACATTCCTGACCGAAGCTCCTGTGCACAAGGTTGTTTTCACGATGGCGATTCCTACCATCATCAGCATGCTGTCTACAAGTATGTACAATCTCGCCGACACCTATTTCGTGGGAAGCATCAATACCCAGAGCGTAGCGGCTGTGGGAATATCGTTTGCCATGATGGCGGTAATACAGGCTGTTGGCTTCTTCTATGGTCATGGAGCTGGCAATTATATCTCTCGTAAGTTGGGCGCCAAAGAGGAGGAGAACGCCAGAAAGATGGCGACAACAGGCTTTGTATTGAGCTTTCTCACAGGTTTGGTCATCGCAATACTGGGACAGCTGTTTCTTACCCCACTCTGCCTTACCTTGGGCTCTACTCCCACCATTCTTCCCTATACAGAGCGTTATCTGGGCATTATCCTGTTAGGGGCTCCTTTCATGACCACTTCGCTCACTCTCAACAACATGATGCGTTTCCAGGGTAACACGATGTATGCGATGAAAGGCATCATGTCAGGCGTATTGCTGAATCTGATTCTCGCCCCATTGCTCATTCTCTACTTCGAGCTGGGCATTACGGGTGCAGCCATCGCCACTCTCATCAGCCAATGTTTCGGTTGCACCATCCTCTTCTGGATGACGCACAAGGGGCAGAACATCCGAATCCACCTTCGCTACTTCACACCTAGCAAGGCTTATGCCAAGGAAATCATCTTTGGCGGAACCCCTTCCCTGTCAAGACAAGGCTTGGGAAGTATCGCCACCTTGGTATTGAATGTGGCAGCGGGAGCTTACGGAGATGCTGCCATTGCCGGCATGAGCATCGTCACCCGCATCTCTTTCTTTACCTATGCTGTGGTAATCGGATTGGGTCAAGGATTCCAGCCTCTCTGTGGTTTCTGCTATGGAGCCAGACTATATGCCCGCGTCAAGGAAGCTTTTTATTACTGCATCAAGTGTGGCACCATATTCCTGGCTATCTGTGCCGTAATTGGCTTCATTTTCTCAGAGCCTATCATCGAACTCTTCCGTGATGATGCCAAGGTAATAGAGGTTGGTTCCATGGCTTTGAAATGGCAGGTTATCAGTTTTCCTCTGGTTGCCACCATCGTACTTACCAATATGCTGATGCAGACCATCCGCAAGCCTATCCGTGCCAATATCGTAGCTGGAGCAAGAAGCGGTTTGTTCTTCATTCCGCTCATCTTTATCCTACCCCATTTCTTCGGTTTGCTGGGGGTAGAAATGTGTCAGGCATGGGCAGACTTCTGCTCCTTTGCAGTAGCTATTCCGATAGCATGGAGTGCGTTCAGAGATATGAGAAAGGTGTGAATGCCCATTCTTTGTTCTTTGAAAAAGTCATGGGATTATTAGCAAAAATCATAGCTGTCTTTTGGTTTTCTTGAAAGATTTTTGTAATTTTGCAGGCTGAAAGAAAGAAGAGAAATGGAGAAAGCAAAATATAGTATCGGACTAGATGTTGGCTCTACAACAGCCAAAGTTGCCGTTATCGATGGCAAGAAAAACTTGATTTACTCAAAATACGAACGCCACAACGCTCGTGTCAAAGAACTTGTGTCTCATTATTTCGATGAGATTAACCAGTTGATAGGCGATACAAAGGTAAATATCTGCGTTACGGGAAGCGTGGGCATGGCTACGGCAGAACAGCTGCAGGCTGAGTTTGTTCAGGAAGTAGTGGCAGCATCGGTTTATGCCCGTAAGGCTCATCCTGAGGCAAAGGCTCTCATCGATATCGGTGGAGAGGATGCCAAGGTTGTTTTCTTCAAGCCTAATGGCGGAATGGAACTCCGCATGAACGGAAACTGTGCCGGAGGTACTGGTGCATTTATTGACCAGATGAGCGTATTGATGGGTGTAGACAATCAGAAGATGAGCCAGTTGGCTATGAATGCCCAACATGTTTATCCGATGGCAGCCCGCTGTGGTGTCTTCGCCAAGACCGATATCCAGAATCTCATGGCACGCAATCTTCCGGAAGAGGATATTGCAGCCAGTATCTTTCATAGCATCGCAGTACAAACTGTGGTGACGCTTTCTCACGGCATCGACTTCGAGGCTCCTATCCTGCTTTGCGGTGGTCCGCTGACCTTTCTCCCTGCACTCCGCAAAGCATTCTGCGACTATATGCAGCTGTCAGAAAATGATTTCATCGTATCAGAAAATAGCAATCTGATTCCTGCGCTGGGATGCGCCTACCGTAATTCTCCCACAGATTCCGCAGATTCTACAGATGCTTCTGATTCTGACGGAATCCAGCTTTCCATACTCAGAAAGCGCTTACATCAGGAAATAAAGGTTGAGTGGAACAGTAGCTTGGAACCTTTGTTTAAAAACGAAATGGAGCACGATAAATGGCTCCAGTCAAAAGCAAGATTCGCTACCGAAACCCATCCTCTGGCAAAAGGTAAGCAGCAGGTGGTTATCGGTATTGATTCCGGCTCCACTACGACCAAGATTGTGGCAGTTAGAATGGGAAGCAACACGGATACAGATGCGAAATCTGCCCAAAAGGACAAGGGCGATATTGTCTTTACAAACTATCGTCTGAACCTAGGCAACCCTATTAAGGCGGTAGCCGATGGTCTGAACGCCCTGAAGCAGGAAGCAGAACATAGAGGGGCTGAACTGGAAATCGTAGGCTCTTGTTCTACCGGCTATGGCGAGGAACTGATTAAGGCTGCATTCGGACTTGACAGCGGCATTATCGAAACCATGGCACACGAACGGGCAGCTGCATCACTCATGCCCGACGTCAGTTTCATCCTTGATATTGGCGGACAGGACATGAAGGCTATCTTTGTTGAGAAAGGAGCTGTTGTGAGAATGGAACTCAACGAGGCCTGCTCTTCCGGTTGCGGAACCTTCATACAGACTTTTGCCAATAACATGGGATATTCTGTAGGTGATTTCGCCAAACTTGCCTGCCAGTCTAAAGCTCCTTGCGACCTGGGTACCCGCTGTACGGTCTTCATGAACTCCAAGGTAAAGCAGGTTCTCAGAGAGGGGGCTTCGGTGGCTGATATTTCTGCCGGAATCTCTTATTCGGTTATCAAGAACTGTCTTTATAAAGTACTGAAACTCCATGGTAACGAGAACCTTGGAGGAAAAATCGTCGTACAGGGTGGTACCATGAGAAACGATGCTGTGGTAAGAGCTTTCGAATTGCTGACTCATACCGAAGTGGCCCGTAGCAACATGCCGGAATTGATGGGTGCCTACGGCTGTGCACTCCATGCGGCAGCTGATTACCCAACAGAAACGAATGCCCGGAGCATTGACGACCTTCTGAATCTAGCTCATTACGAAACCAGGCAGTTGCAATGTAAAGGCTGTGAGAACCATTGCTATATTTCTCGCTACACCTTCGCTGGTGGCAATAAGTTTTACTCGGGAAACAAGTGTGAACGGGTTTTCAACAACAAGGGTGCAAATGAGATAAAAGGTAAGAATATTTACGAATATAAATATCACTTGCTCTTTGACGGTAAGGAAATTAAGCACTTTGATGTCACAAAACGCCACATCAAGGTTGGTATCCCCCGCATTCTCAACATGTATGAGGATTTTCCGTTCTGGAATGCCCTGCTTCATGCAGCAGGTTTCGATGTCATTCTCTCTTCTGATTCAACCTTCAGCCAGTATGAAGGAGCCTTGAATACAGTTATGAGCGACAACATCTGCTTCCCTGCCAAGTTGGCTCACAGTCATCTCAAAGAGCTTAATGAGAACCCGGAGGTAGACCGCATCCTGATGCCATACGTAGTATATGAACACAATGACGACCCGAAGAATACGCTGAACAGCTTCAACTGTCCTGTGGTTTCGGGCTATAGCGATGTCATCAAATCGGTAATTGATCTGAAGAAACCGATAGATTCTCCAGTCATCAACTTTGCACAATCCAAGGCTTTGGAAAAGCAAATCGTGGATTATCTCAAGAAGTTGGGAGTAGACAGAAAGACTGCACGAAAGGCCTTGAGAGAAGCGCTCTATGCGCAAACTGCCTATTCAGCAGAAATCAAGACGAAAGCTTGGGAGATTCTCAATCAGAACGAGGAAAAGCCTCGTCTTACCATCCTCCTGGCTGGCCGTCCTTATCATACAGACCCGTTGGTTCAGCACAAGTTGAGCGAGATGATTGCAAACCTGGGAGTCAACGTAATCAGCGAAGACATCGCCAGAGGCTCATCAGACAACAACGATGCATACAACAGCCAGCCAGAGACTTATCTTGTCAAGCAATGGGCTTACATGAACCGCATCATGAAGGCTGCGCAATGGGCAGCCGAACAGGGTGACAATGTACATTTCGTACAGATGACCAGCTTCGGTTGCGGACCGGACAGCTTTATCCAGGACGAGATTCGTGACATCATGAAGCGCCACAACAAGCCTTTCACGCTCTTGAAGATAGATGATGTCAGCAATATTGGTTCGCTGAAGCTTCGTGTCCGCTCGCTGATAGAAAGTCTTAAAGTTAAAAGTAATCATAAGTTTCAAAGCTCAAAGTTCAAAGTTCAAAGTCTCAAACAGACCAAGGTTTTCACCAAGCAGGATGTGCATCGCAAGATTCTCGCTCCGTTCATGACTGAGTATCTCACTCCTATCATTCCTCCTATCCTGAAGCTGATAGGTTATGATGTAGAAGTTTTGCCTATGAGTGATGAAGCTAGTGCTGAAATTGGCTTGAGATTCGCCAACAATGAGGTTTGCTATCCTGCAACACTCATCGTGGGCGACATCATCAAAGCCTTGAAATCTGGCAAATACGACCTCAAGAACACAGCAGTAGTAATGAGTCAGACGGGTGGACAATGTCGTGCAACCAACTATGCAGGCCTCATCAAACGGGCGATGATTTCCAACGGTTTCCAGGATGTACCATTACTCACACTAGGCGTAACAGCCTCGACAGGCGAAGCTTCCGGTTCTACGGATGATAAGCAAGACTATAATGAGCAGGATGGCTTCAACGTGCCTTGGCTAAAATACAGCCAGATTATCGTTACCGCTATTTTCTATGGCGATGCGATTAACGAGATGTACAACGCCTGCATCGCAAGAGAACGGAAACAGGGAATAGCCAAGGAATTACGGGATAAGTACATACGCCTCATCGACGAGCCTATCGCCCGAAACTCAGCAAAAGGTCTCATCAAGCTCCTGGAACAGGCTGCAGAGGAATTCAACCAGATGACCCTAGACAAGGATGTACCTAAAGTGGGCATCGTAGGAGAAATCTTCCTGAAGTTCAATCCTTTTGCCCATCAGTACCTGGAGCGATACATCATCTCTAAGGGCATCGAGGTTGTACCACCACTACTCGCTCCATTCTTCCTACAGGAATTCGTGAATGTAGAGATACAGAAGCACATGCGACTGAATTGTACCAAGGTACCAGACTTCATCATCAAGGGTGCTTATCAGGCATTGATAGGCAGAAGATTGCGCCAGGTGAACAAGGCAGCCAGCAAGTTCCGCTACTTCCGTCCATTCACCAATATTTATGATGATGCGAAGGATGTGCAGGGATTGGTTTCGCTGGCAGCACAGTTTGGAGAAGGCTGGCTCCTGCCTGCCGACATCGTGGGTTATATCCGAGACGGAGTGAATAATATCATCTCGCTCCAGCCATTCGGCTGCATCGCTAACCACGTGATTTCCAAGGGAATCGAAAAACGGCTACATGAGCGTTTCCCTCAACTGAACCTGGTATCCCTCGATTTCGATTCGGGAGTTTCAGAAGTAAATGTCACCAACCGATTGCTGCTCTTTTTAGACAGTATCACAGAATAGAAGCCGAAAAAGCAGATTCCGTATTTTAGTGAATCTGCTTTTTCTGTTTCGATTATTCTACAAAAAAGCAAAAAAACAGCCGTCATTTTTTTGCAATTCAAGAAATAAATCGTATCTTTGCACACGAATTTTATTGATACATGAAGAAAATGAGTAAAGATACATTAACTCATCAGCTGACAGAGACCATCGACGAGCTTTCTTGCGCCGATTCATTAAAAGGTCTATTCCATCAGCACAGAGACGGAAATCCACTTCCTTCGGGCAAGGCGCTCGAAGATATCATCAATCTGTCTCGCTCCATCCTCTTTCCGGGATATTTCGGCAATTCTTCCGTTAATATCTCCACTATCAAATATCATATTGGAGTAAGAGTAGAGAAACTCTACGAGATGCTTGCAGAACAGATTCTCGCCGGACTCTGCTTCGCCAATGATTGCGAAACTGAGACACAGGCTGATCTACAGCATCAACGTGCCAAGGCTGGCGTTATCGCAGCAAAAGCCATCATGGAGTTTCCAAAACTTCGTAAAATTCTCGCCACTGACGTGGAGGCTGCCTATAATGGAGACCCTGCGGCAATGAGCCACGGAGAAATCATCTCCTGCTATCCTGTCATCAAGGCGATAACCAACTATCGTATCGCTCATGTTCTTCACCTGCTCGGTGTGCCACTCATCCCCCGTATGATGACCGAGCTGGCACATTCAGAGACCGGTATCGATATCAATCCAGAGGCTACCATCGGTCACCACTTCACCATCGACCATGGAACGGGTGTGGTAATCGGAGCCACCTGCATCATCGGCAACAACGTGAAACTCTACCAGGGTGTAACCCTCGGAGCCAAGAGTTTTCCACTCGATAAGGACGGCAACCCTATCAAGGGAATCCCTCGTCACCCTATCCTGGAAGACGATGTCATCGTCTATGCCAATGCTACAATCCTCGGTCGCATCACCATCGGAAAGGGCTGCGTAGTAGGAGCAAACGTATGGGTAACCAAGGATATGCAACCCAAAACAAAGAAATATAGAAAAGAAAAACAAAGTTTATTAGATATAGAATTCAATAATGGAACAGGAATTTGAACTCATTGCCAAAACCTTCATGGGCCTGGAGCCTGTCTTGGCTGAGGAGCTCACCCAGTTGGGTGCCAACAATGTACAGATAGGTCGCCGTATGGTATCTTTCACAGGCGACAAGGAAATGATGTATCGTGCCAACTTCCAGTTGCACACAGCCATCCGTATCTTAAAGCCTATCAAGCACTTCAAGGCTCGTTCTGCCGAAGAAGTGTACGATCAGATTCAGAAGATTAAGTGGGATGACATCTTAGACGTGAAGAAGACATTCTCAGTAGATTCAGTAGTTTACTCCGAGGAATTCCGCAACTCACGCTTTGTTACTTACAAGGTAAAAGATGCTATCGTAGACTGGTTCCGCGAGAAGCAGGGCACACGTCCTAACATCAGCGTATCCAACCCAGACATCCGTCTTAATATCCATATCGCAGAAGATAACGCTACCTTGAGTCTTGACTCAAGTGGTGAAAGCTTACACCGCCGTGGCTACCGTCAGGAACAGGTTGAGGCTCCATTGAACGAGGTTCTGGCTGCAGGTATGATTCTGATGACCGGCTGGAAGGGCGAATGCGACTTCATCGATCCTATGTGTGGTTCTGGCACCATCGCTATCGAAGCAGCACTTATTGCCCGCAACATCTCTCCAGGTGTATTCCGCAAGGAGTTTGCCTTCGAGAAGTGGAACGATTTCGATCAGGAGCTTTTCGATATGATTTACAACGATGACTCTCAGGAGCGCGAGTTCGAGCACCATATCTACGGTTATGATGTAGATATGAAGGCTGTGAACACTGCCAACCTCAACGTGCGTGCAGCCGGACTGAGCAAGGATATCACCATCGCACAGCAGGACTTCAAGAACTTCACTCAGCCAGCAGAGAAGAGCATCATCGTGATGAACCCTCCATACGGTGAGCGTATCTCTACCCCTAACCTCTTGAATACCTACAAGATGATTGGCGAGCGCTTCAAGAAGGCTTTCGCAGGCAACGAGGCTTGGGTATTGAGTTACCGCGAGGAATGCTTTGAGCAGATTGGTCTGAAGCCATCTATCAAGATTCCTGTATACAACGGAAGTTTGGAATGCGAATTCCGCAAGTACGTGATGTTCGACGGTAAGATGAAGGAATTCCGCTCTGAAGGCGGTATTGTCAAGACCGAAGCCGAGAAGCGCGAAATGGCTCAGAAGCATCGTTTCAAGAAAGAGCGCGAGTTTAAGAAACGCATAAGCGAGGAGACAGAAAACGAGGATGCAGACATCCGCAGCTTCCAGTTCCATAGCCATCGCCTGGAAGACTTTGAAAAGCGCCGCAATGAGATTCGCCGTGGCGGACGTGGCGGACGAAGCCACGATGATGATGACCGCAAGGGCGGACGCAGCTTCGGCGGAAAGCGTGGCAACGACCGTAACGACAAGCGTGGTGGATTCAAGGGAGACCGTCGCGGTGGTCGTGATTTCGGAGGAAAGCGTGGTGGCAAGCCTAGCTTCAACACCGACTTCGATGATGAGGATTAAAAACTACGCATCAAACCATACAAGACCTTGACGTGGCATTCTGCCACATCAAGGTTTTTATTCATTCAATCAACAAACAAAATAACAATGAATCTAAAGAATTCAATTTATAAATTATCTTTTGCAGCAATGATTTCCATGATGGCAATGAATGCAACCGGGATACAGGCTCAGGGCGTGGTTCCTGCGCAGAAGGGCGAGGAAACCTTCACCCTGGAGGATTTGAACTTCGGTGGTCATAACTATCGCAACATGGTGGCAAAGAACCGCTGGTGTACCTGGTGGGGAAATGAACTCATTCGCCAGGACGTGGAGGCTTGCTATCTCGTGAACAAGGCTACGGGCAAGGAGACCAAACTCTTCGGCATCAACGATATCAACCAGTGGATTGCTCCTACCAAGGACATCAAGGTAAGAGCTCTCTACAACGCTCAGTTCCCTTTTGCAGGCAAGAGCATCGTAATGGTAAGCAATGGCAGCAAGACCTACACCATCGACTTCAAGAAGCATAAGCTGCTGAGCGAGATGGAGTTTGAAGATGGCGAGCACCTCCTCGAAGCTAACGCACAGCAGAATGCATTCGCCTATCTGAAGGGCAGCAACCTCTATGTGCGCACCTTCAACGTAGCCAACAATGCCATGACAAGAGAGAAGAAGTCTCACGATTTCCAAATTTCTACAGACGGCAGCCGCTCTATCGTGTATGGTCAGAGTGTTCACCGCGATGAATTCGGCATCAGCAAGGGTACCTTCTGGAGCCCTAACGGCGAACTGCTCGCCTTCTACCGCATGGACCAGAGCATGGTAACAGATTATCCGCAGGTGGATATCCCGGAGATTGATTACTTCAATCATCCTGAGACAGAAACCTGCTGCGCCAAGCCTGCACCAGACAAGTATCCGATGACAGGCGAGACATCGCACAAGGTAACTGTGGGCGTGTTCGACTGCATGACCGGCAAGACCATCTATCTGAAGGCTGGCGATCCTACAGACCGCTACTTCACCAACATCGCATGGAGCCCGGACAGCAAGACCATCTATATGTTCGAACTGAACCGCGACCAGAACGACTGTCGCCTGACAGCCTACAGCGCAGAGACTGGTGAGAAGACCGGTGAACTCTATCGCGAGACCGATGAGAAGTATGTAGAGCCTTGCCACCCAATCCAGTTCCTGCCTTGGGACAATAGCAGCTTCATCATGCAGAGCCGCAAGGATGGCTACAACCACCTCTATCTCTGCACCCTGGGCAAACACGGCAGCCGTATGGCAAGCAACACGGAATCGCTCGAAATCAAACAGTTGACTTCCGGTAAATGGGAGGTGATGGAAGTGCTCGGCTTCAACGCCAAGCGCAAGAGCATCATCATCGCATCCAACGAGTGCTCTCCTATCCAGCGTAACATCTTCGTGGTGGATACCAAGACCGGCAAGCGCACCATGATGGACGACTGCGGCAAGGGATGGCACAACGCTACCCTGAGCGAGAACGGTCAGTTTATCTATGACAACTACTCTACTCCTACCGTGCCTCGCAAGATTGCCATCGTAAACACCGAGAACGGCAAGCGCACCGCCTATTTCACAGCCGAGAACCCTTGGAAGGGCTACAACGTGCCGGAGTACAGCTGCGGTTCCATCAAGGCTGATGACGGCGTAACCGACCTCTACTGGAGAATGGTGAAACCAGTGAACTTCGACCCCAACAAGAAGTATCCTACTATTATATATGTATATGGCGGTCCTCACGCCCACAACGTGGATGCCCGCTGGAACTACTCTAGCCGTGGCTGGGAAACCTACATGGCAGAAAAGGGCTATCTTCTCTTCATCCTCGACAACCGTGGCAGCGAGAACCGTGGCAAGGCTTTCGAGCAGGCAACCTTCCGCCAGCTGGGTCAGGTGGAGATGAAGGACCAGATGAAGGGTGTAGAGTATCTGAAGACCCTGCCATACGTAGATGCCGACAAGATTGGTGTTCACGGTTGGAGCTTCGGAGGATTCATGACCATCTCATTGATGACCAACTATCCTGACGTATTCAAGGTAGGCGTAGCAGGCGGTCCGGTAATCGACTGGCACTGGTACGAGGTGATGTATGGCGAGCGCTATATGGATACCCCACAGACCAACCCAGAGGGTTACAAGAAGACATCCCTGCTCTATCAGGCTAAGAACCTGAAGGGTAAGCTGCAGATTATCCAGGGCTTGAACGATGTAACTGTAGTACCACAGCATTGCCTCACCTTCCTGAAGGCATGTATCGCAGCAGGTACACAGCCAGATTTCTTCGTATACCCAGGCGAACCTCATAACATGAGAGGTCACCAAAGCACTCACTTGCATGAGCGCATCAGCAATTACTTCTTCGACTATTTGAAGTAAAACTTGCAAAAAAATATATTTTATGTAAATATTTTGCCTAATTCATAGGATTTTAGTAACTTTGCAGCAAAATGGAGAAATTAAGTATCCTAAGGTAAAATATCAGAGGAACAATTAAACGTACAACGATGAAAATATTATTGTTAGGAGGCGGTGGACGCGAGCACGCCTTAGCTTGGAAAATCGCTCAGAGCGAAAAGTGTGAGAAACTTTTTATCGCTCCAGGTAATGCCGGTACTCAGAATGTCGGCGAGAACGTGAATATCAAGGCTGACGACTTCGAGGCTCTGAAGAACTTCGCTGTCGAGAACGGTGTTGATATGGTTGTTGTTGGTCCTGAAGACCCATTGGTAAAGGGTGTTTATGACGACTTCAAAACCGATCCTCGCACCAAGAACATTCCAGTAATCGGTCCTTCAAAGGCTGGTGCTGTATTGGAAGGCAGCAAGGACTTCGCCAAGAAGTTTATGAAGCGCCACAACATTCCTACAGCTCAATACGAAACTTTCGATGGCGAGCATGTAGAGGAAGGTCTTAAATTCCTGGAGACCTTGAAGGCTCCATACGTATTGAAGGCTGACGGTTTGTGCGCAGGTAAGGGTGTTCTCATCCTCCCTACTTTGGAAGAGGCAAAGAAGGAATTCAAGGAGATGCTGGGCGGTATGTTCGGCAATGCTTCTGCACGTGTGGTTATCGAGGAATTCCTGAGCGGCATCGAATGCTCTGTCTTTGTTCTCACAGATGGCAAGAACTATAAGATTTTGCCTGAGGCTAAGGACTACAAGCGTATCGGTGAGCACGATACCGGTTTGAATACAGGCGGTATGGGTAGTGTTACCCCTGTGCCATTCGCTACCAAGGAATGGATGCAGAAGGTAGACGAGCGCATAATCCGTCCTACAGTAGAGGGACTTGCAGAAGAGAACATCGACTACAAGGGCTTCATCTTCTTCGGACTGATCAACGTTGAGGGCGAGCCAATGGTCATCGAGTACAACTGCCGTATGGGCGACCCAGAGACAGAAAGTGTCATGCTCCGATTGAAGAGCGACATCGTAGACCTCTTCGAAGGTGTTGCTGCTGGCGACCTTGACAAGCGCAACATCGAGTTTGATGAGCGTGCAGCAGTCTGCGTCATGCTCGTGAGCGGCGGTTATCCAGAGGCTTACAAGAAGGGCTATCCTATCGAAGGTATCGACAAGGTTGAAGGTTCTGTAGTATTCCACTCTGGTACAACGATGAAGGATGGACAGGTAGTAACCAACGGTGGTCGTGTCATCTGCGTAAGCAGCTACGGCAAGGACAAGGAAGAAGCCTTGAAGAAGAGCTTTGCCGAGGCCCAGAAGATTCAGTTCACCGACAAGTACTTCCGTTCAGACATCGGACAGGACCTTTAAGATAATGAATAATTAATAATTAATAATGTATAAATCTGCAGGACACAATCCTCCTGCTACAACGTACATTATTAATTATACATTATAAATTATTAATAGACATTGATGTTAAGAAAAAAAACTTTTCAAAATAAAGTAGCACCTAGTCGCTACGCACTACCAATCACTGCAACCCTTGCCACCTTGGTTTGGGTTGCAGTAGGTTTTATAGAGGGTAACATTTGGCTTAATTTTGCTTTTACCATCATATCTACATTACTGATGGTAGAACTCAACAACCACAACTCTCTGATGCGTACCTACAGCCGAATGGTTTCGTGCAGTTTTCTGGTACTAGTCACCATGACTTGTCTACCAACCCCATCTTATAAAGCCAATATCGTGTCGATGTGTTTCATCGCCTTCTATCTCATTATATGGAATAGCTATCAGGATAAACGGTCGGCAGGATGGACTTTCTATGCCTTTACCTGTATCGGACTCGCTTCGATGGTATTCATACAGATAGGTTATTTCTTACCGATATTATGGCTGATGATGATGGTATTCACCAATTCCTTCAGTATCAGAAACTTATTTGCCTCACTCATCGGAATCATCATACCTTACTGGTTCTCGGCAGGATACTATGCCTATACCAACAACATCGATGGACTTGTCAGCCATTTATCAGAATTCATCAACTATCATGAGTTGTTTGATTATTCAAGGGTAACCGACCATGAAGTCGTCAACCTGATATTCATCACCATTCTGAGCATTATCGGTTCCATCCACTTTCTGCACACAGCATATGCTGACAAGATTCGTACGAGAATGATATACGAGTCGTTCACCATGGTGAACTTCGTGAGCCTCGCCTTCATCATCCTGCAGCCTCAGCACATCAAGGAGTTAGGCAGCATCATGATAGTAAACACGGCACCACTCATCGCTCACTTCATCACCTATACCAAGGGAAAAATAACCAATATCATGTTTATCACGATGCTCGTGATGACTGTCTTGATATTATTATACAATATATTCATTCCTGAAACTGTATTATTACAGGCAGTTCAAGGATTAAGTATCCACGGATAAAGTTTGATGTGTTGAAACGCTGCATCAGACCTATTAAATGACGAATTGACAATGAGTTGGATTATCAGTTTCTTAATCGACTGGGGCTATTGGGGCATGCTTGCTGCAGCTTTTCTGGCAGGTTCTTTCTTCCCATTCAGCAGCGAGGCAGTAATGGCAGGCTTGCAGGCAGCTGGACTAGAGCCTCTCCCCCTCGTTATCTACGGTAGCATCGGCAATGTGCTTGGTTCCATGTTCAACTACGGTGTGGGCAGAATGGGTAAGATGGAATGGATAGAGAAATACCTGCATGTGAAGAAAAAAAGTCTGGATAAGGCTGAACGTTTCATGGCAGGCAGAGGCGCCTGGATGGGATTCTTCGCCTTTCTCCCACTATTGGGAAGTGCCATCACCATCGTTTTAGGCTTGACAAGAGCCAATATTCCGATTTCGATACTCAGTATCACCATCGGAAAAGTACTAAGATATGTTTTATTGGTCTATGGACTGAGTTTTATCGTTTAATTATGAAGAGATTTTTATACCTTATTATAATATGCACCCTAATGGTTGGCTGCAAAAGCAACCAGCAAAAGGCTGGCATGGCTGAAAGTAATGCCAAGCCTACTGTAACCGTTACCATCCCTCCCTACCAATACTTCGTAGATAAGATTGCCGGAGACAAGGTAGATGTCAACGTAATGGTATCGAATGGTAACAACCCTGAAACATACGAACCATACGCCCAGCAGATGATGGAACTATCGAAGAGTGCCCTCTATCTGAAAGTGGGCAGCATCGGTTTTGAGCAGACCTGGATGAAGAAGTTGCAGGACAATGCTCCGGATATGAAAGTGATAGATACTTCCGTGGGCATCAAGCCAGCCCAAACACCTGGCGGCAATATCGACCCACATGTATGGATGAGTTGCAAAAACGCCCGCATCATCGCCAGCAACATGCTCAAGGCACTCTGCGAACTGGAGCCAAAACACAAGACTTTCTTCGAGAAGAACTACAAATCGCTGCTCAGCATCATCGACAAGAGAGACAGCACCATCAAGGAAAGTTTCAAAGAGAACCCAGATTTGGTACGCAAGTTTGTGATTTATCACCCTATCCTTACCTACTTTGCCCGTGACTACCAGCTTGAGCAGCTAGCTATAGAGGAAGAAGGAAGGGAGCCAAGTGCCGCCCAGCTGAAGAGCCTCATCAAGAGAGCAAGAAAAGAGAAGATCAAATATTGCCTCATACAAGCAGAGTTTGCCAACCGCAACACCAATACATTCATCAACGAGAGCCACACCAAGCCAATGAATATCAACCCATTGCAAGGCGAATGGAACTGGGCGATGCAGGAAGCTTCATTGGCTGTACAAGGCAAGGAAATTGTGGTAGGCAAATAAACTATACTTCTGCTGGTGCTACCCAGCCTGGCGGTTAAATTTAAAGAACAATAACTAATCATAAAGTTCAATGTTCAAAGTTCAAAGTTCAAAGTTAATAGAGATTGAGCATCTATCCGCCGGATACGACGGCAAACAGGTGCTCCACGACATCAATCTCACCGTCTATCAAGACGATTATCTTGGCATCATCGGACCAAACGGTGGTGGCAAGACTACCCTCATGCGCCTCATTCTGGGACTGATGAAGCCAACAGAAGGAAGAATCAGATATTATAAAGATGGGCAGGAAGTCAAGGAAATCCGAATGGGCTATCTCCCACAATACAACTCCCTCGACAAACAGTTCCCTATCTCCGTCTACGAAGTGGTGCTCTCTGGCCTCAGCAAGACCAAGAGTCTCTTTTCGAGATACACCCAGGCGCAGCATCAGCAGGTACTCGATTGCCTCGAGCGTATGCAATTGATGGAATTCAAGGACCGCCACATCGCAGCCCTCAGCGGTGGACAGCTGCAGCGAGTCCTCCTTGCCCGGGCTATTGTCTCGAAGCCGGATGTAGTAATCCTCGATGAGCCAAACACCTATATCGACCGCAGATTTCAAAAGCAGATGTACGAGATGCTGGAGCAAATTAACAAGGAATGCGCCATCATCATCGTGAGCCACGACATTGCCGAAGTACTTAATAATGTGAAGCACATCGCCTGTGTGAACCATCATCTGCATTACCACGATACAGCAGATATGCCTAGAGAAAAACTGGAAGAACATTTTCTAAATGTTTAGGTAGATAATATAATAATGCCTAAAAAACAAGAATAAACTTCAAGATTATCTCATCTTTTTAGTATCTTTGCAACGATTTATACACTTTAACAAAGAAATATAATACATTAAAGTTTAAACAATAATGAAACAGTACAAATTGGTGGACAATATCTTTGGATGGGTCGCATTCATCATTGCGGCTTTTGTTTATTGTTCCACGATTGAGCCGACAGCCAGTTTCTGGGACTGTCCTGAGTTTATTACAACTGCCTACAAGCAGGAAATCGGTCACCCACCAGGGGCACCGTTCTTCATGCTCTTGGGCAATTTCTTCACACATTTCGCCAGCGATACCACTCAGGTGGCTAAGATGGTGAACATGATGAGCGCACTCCTCAGTGCCGTCTGCATCATGTTCCTCTTCTGGACCATCACCCATTTGGCTCGCAAGCTTATCATCGGTGACTGGAAGGAGATGACCACCGGCAAACTGATTGCCATTGAAGCATCCGGTATGGTGGGCGCACTCATCTATACCTTCAGCGATACCTTCTGGTTCTCAGCTGTTGAGGGTGAGGTATATGCCTTCTCTTCTGCCTTTACCGCTGTGGTATTCTGGTTGATTCTGAAGTGGGAAGACCATGCCGATGAGCCTCATAGCGACCGCTGGCTCGTACTCATCGCTTATATGACAGGTCTGAGTATCGGTGTGCACTTGCTTAACCTGCTCTGCATCCCAGCCATCGTATTGGTTTATTACTACAAGAAGGTACCTCAGGCAAACTTGAAGGGTTCGCTCCTGGCGTTGTTCCTCTCATTCCTGGTAGTAGTTGCCGTATTGTATGGTGTGGTTCCAGGTATCATCACCGTAGGCGGATGGTTTGAGCTGTTCTTCGTCAACGTGCTCGGTTGTCCATTCAATACCGGTGAAATCGTCTATATCATCTGCCTCGTAGCCTCTGTTATCTGGGGTATCTACGAGACATACAATGCCTCAGAAAAGAACGAGAAGAAGCAGAACATCGCCTTCGTTCTCGGCTTCGGTATGCTCGGCATTCCTTTCTATGGATATGGCTGGACCGCCGTTATCTGTGGCATCATCGTATTGGCAGCCCTCTGGTTCGCCTTGAACTACAAGCGCAAGAAGGAAATCACAACAGGTGTTGACGAGGTAACAGGCATCGCAAAGAAGAAGATGCAGGTATTGCCTCTCATCTCTGCCCGCATTAAGAATACAGCATTGCTCTGCATGCTGATGCTGATGATTGGTTACTCAAGCTATGCGCTCATCGTCATCCGTTCATCTGCCAACCCTCCTATGGACCAGAACTCTCCTGAGGACATCTTTACCTTGGGTAGTTACTTGAGCCGTGACCAGTATGGCGACCGTCCTTTGTTCTATGGTCAGGCTTATACCTCTCAGGTAGCTCTTGAGGTAGATGGCAACATGTGCAAGCCTGTCATGAAGGAAGGTGCACCGGTTTACCAGCGCAAGGAGAAGGCTTCAGCAGATGAGAAGGACTCCTACTTTGTAGTAAGTCATAAGAACAAGTACGTCTATGCACAGAATATGCTCTTCCCTCGTATGTACAGTTCGGCTCATGCCTCAGCATACGAAGACTGGATGGGTGGCGTAGAAGGTTCCCAGGTACCTTACGACCGTTGCGGTGAAAGCATCATGGTGAAGGTTCCTTCACAGATTGACAACATCCGCTTCTTCCTCTCATATCAGTGCAACTTCATGTACTGGCGCTACTTCATGTGGAACTTTGCCGGACGTCAGAACGACATTCAGGGCAATGGCGAGCCAGAACATGGTAACTGGATTTCCGGTTTCTCATTCATTGATGATGCACTCTATGGAGACCAGAGCAAATTGCCAGACGACCTGAAGGCGAACAAGGGACACAACGTGTTCTACTGCATGCCGCTGATTCTCGGTCTCATCGGTCTCTTCTGGCAAGCTTGGTATACCCGCAAACGCAAGGTAATGAAGAACGGCGTGGAGACTGAGGAGACTCTTCCTATCGGTATCCAGCAGTTCTGGGTGGTATTCTTCCTGTTCTTCATGACAGGTCTTGCCATCGTCATCTACTTGAACCAGACTCCTATGCAGCCACGTGAGCGTGACTATGCTTATGCCGGTTCATTCTATGCCTACGCTATCTGGTGTGGTCTTGGCGTCCTTGCCATCATCGACCTTCTGAAACAGAAGATGAAACTCAGCGGAACAGCCGTTTCTGCTATCGTAGCAGTCATCACACTTCTCGTCCCAATCCAGATGGCTTCACAGACTTGGGATGACCACGACCGTTCAGGCCGTTACACCTGCCGTGACTTTGGTCAGAACTATCTGATGTCACTCCAGGAGAAGAGCAACCCTATCATCTTCACCAATGGTGATAACGATACCTTCCCACTCTGGTACAATCAGGAAGTAGAAGGCGTAGGAACAGATGCCCGCGTTTGTAACCTGAGTTACCTGCAGACTGACTGGTATATCGACCAGATGATGCGTCCTGCATACAACTCACCTTCTGTGCCAATCACCTGGCCACGTCTCGACTTCTGTTCAGGTACCAACGAATATGTATCGGTAGAGCCGGAAACAAAGAAGCAGATTCTTGAATTCTACAAGCAAGATCCAGAGAATGCCAAGAAGCAGTTCGGCGATGAGCCTTTCGAGCTGAAGAACATTCTGAAGAACTGGGTACGCAGCAAGAACCCTGATATGCACTTCATCCCAACCGATACCCTCTATGTCACTATCGACAAGGAGGCAGTAAAGAAGAGCGGCATGATGATGGCTACAGATTCTATCCCTGACAAGATGGTTATTTCTCTGACAGGTAAGACTGCACTCTATAAGGGTGATCTGATGATGCTCGAGATGTTGGCACAGTGCAACTGGACACGTCCGCTCTACGTAGCACTCACCGTGGGTGAAGAAAATTACATGAACCTTGGCGACAACTTCGTACAGGAGGGTCTTGTAAACCGCATCACTCCATTCACAACAAATGCTCCTGGTGCAAAACGCTTCGATACAGAGAAGACCTATCATAACATCATGACCCGATTCAAGTTCGGTAACCTCAAGCAGAAGGGTCTCTATATCGACGAGACTACCATGCGCATGTGTTATACTCACCGTCGCCTGCTTGCTCAGACAGCTCTCCAGCTCATTGCTGAAGGCAAGAAGCAGAAGGCTATCAACATCTTGAAGAAGGCTGATGTAGAGATTCCGGCATACAACGTAACACTCGATTACATGAGTGGTGGTCTGGATATGGCTCGCGGCTGGTTGATGACCGGTCAGAAAGCCAAGGGTAAGGAATATGTAGAAGCAGTTTGGAAGAACGCTTCACAGTATCTCAACTATTACCTCTCATTATCTAACGACCGATTCCTCATGAGTCAGAACGACTGCATCCGTCAGCTTATGATTATGCAGAGCATCTGCGATGTAGCAGGAATGGTAAGTCCTCAGTTGGAACAGAAGTATCAGAAGCAGCTCAACAACCTCTATACCCTGTACCACGGCAGAGGCGGCAAAATGCCAGAAGGCAATCAGTAAATAACAGAAAGTTTGATGTAGCGATGGCTACATCAAACTTTTCATTATTCATAACAATCAATTTTTCCCATGTTCATAGAGCAACCAGCCAAATGGCTTAGATGGTTATATCCAAAGGCAATCTGGAGAATGGATAAGAATGACCACTCGGTATATCTCACATTCGATGACGGTCCCATTCCAGAATCCACTCCATTCATTCTGGAAACCCTGAGAAAATACAACATCAAGGCTACCTTCTTTATGGTGGGCGAGAATGTATTGCGCAACCACGACCTCTACAACCAGATTGTGGCAGAGGGACATCAGGTGGGCAACCATACATTCAACCACATCGGTGCTTTCAAGCATCGTGTCATCTCATACGTTCTCAATACCAACAAAGCAAATGAGTTGATACATGCCCATCTTTTCCGTCCACCTCATGGATGGATGAGAGCCAGTGAATACTGGTGGCTGCATCGTACCTATAAAGTAATTATGTGGGACCTGGTTACCCGCGACTATTCTAAATGGATGACGGCAGAAGACGTGGTAAACAACGTGAAGAAGTATGCCCGCAACGGCAGCATCATCACCTTCCACGACTCATTGAAGAGCATCGACAAACTGAAAACAGCTCTTCCACAATCCATTGAATGGCTCATGGAACAGGGTTATGAATTTAAGATTTTTGAATAAACAGACATGAAAAGAATCAATAGTTATCAAGCTGTAGCTTCATTTGTAAGAGGTTTCTTCGAGGCTTATGCCCGAGGCATCATGGATGCAGCCATCGGAGGAGATGACTTCCAGAAGAAGAACGACCCGAAAGAGGTGAAGCAGATGATGCTGGAACACTATGGAGAAGTGAACCAGTATTTCTTCGACATCATGTTCTCTACCCTCGTACGACTCAACTACAAGAGCGCAGAAGAGGCTAATGAGCGCATGAAAAAGAACTTTGAGAGCATGAAGCAAGCTGATCCTACCTTCGAGCCAACCATGCTCGACTATCTGCGCATCGCCTGCAAATCCAACCAGCTTTACAAGGCGATGGAAGCTGAATACAAGCGCAACTTCACCTGGCTTCTGCAAGGTAAGTTTACAAGCATAGAGGAGCACGTACGCGATTATACGCATGGCATTCTCATCAGTCTTGCTGACGAACCGATGGCTATCCATCTGCTGGTACGCATCATCGTGAAGGCATACGCAGCCGGACTGAAATGTGGCAGCAAGGAGGGCAGCCAGCATCAGCTCCACATGCCTACCCTGCACGGTATGCTGCTGAACAACGTGAATATCCTCCTCAATGAGGCTCCGCTGAAGGGCGATCCTGAAGATCCTGTAGCACTCTTCAAGGAAGCGTGCAAGAACGAAGAAGAAAACATCAATGTACTGTTCAATACATTGAATGATGCCATGAAAGAGCTGGCAGAGGAATAAGTTTTCCATCAAATTATACCGGAACTAAAATAACTGCACTTCAGCTGGGCAACGAGCGCACAACACGAGTTATGCAAGCGCACAACAGCTGATATGCAAGCGCACAACAGCTGTTATGCGGCTTTAGAAGCTGACTGTTCCGAAAATAAATAAGTAATATCCGGACAACTTTTACTATAAACGAGGACGACTTCTCACACTTATAAGCATTGCTGCCTATAATTGTGAGAAGTCGTTCTCATATATAATACAGTATCTTACTGCATATCATAAACTACCTGCATGAGCTTCTTACCAAGTTCATCAGCCTGCTCCATGGTTGAAGCCTCACTATATACGCGGATGATAGGCTCGGTGTTACTCTTGCGGAGGTGAACCCACTTGTCAGGGAAGTCAAGCTTCACACCGTCGATATCAGTAACAGTTACAGCCTTCTCCTTGCCATATAGCTCCTTCACCTTGACGAGGATAGCATCTACATCTGTAGAAGCGGTCAGGTCGATGCGGTTCTTGGCGATGAAGTAGTTAGGGAAGCTGGCACGAAGCTCGCTCACCTTGCAGCCCTTATGAGCCAGACTGCTCAGGAAGAGAGCGATACCTACGAGGGCATCACGACCATAGTGGCTCTCAGGATAAATAACTCCACCATTGCCTTCGCCACCAATCACAGCGTGAACATCCTTCATCTTGGTGGTTACATTCACCTCACCTACGGCAGAAGCACAATATGAACCGCCATGCTTCTCGGTTACATCACGGAGCGCACGAGTAGATGAAAGGTTGCTGACGGTGTTACCTGGAGTCTTGCTCAATACATAATCAGCTACACTTACCAGGGTATATTCCTCGCCAAACATCTTACCATCCTCGCAGATGAAAGCCAGACGGTCAACATCCGGGTCAACAACGATACCCATATCATAGCCACCCTTCTTCAACTCATCCATGATGCCACCGAGGTTCTTCTCCAATGGCTCTGGGTTGTGAGCGAAATCACCGGTAGGCTCAGCATTCAGGAATGTATATTCTACGCCGAGGGCATCGAGCAACTCAGGGAGAATAACACCACCCACAGAGTTGATAGCATCTACACAAACCTTGAAGTGAGCATTCTTGATAGCCTCAACATCAACGAGCTTCAATGCAAGCACAGAGTCGATATGGCGCTTATTGAATGCATTATCTTCTGTATATTTTCCGAGAGAATCAACATCAGCATACTCGAAGTCCTCCTTCTCTGCAATGCTCAATACCTCGCTACCATTGGCAGCAGTCAGGAACTCACCCTTCTCATTCAGGAGCTTGAGGGCATTCCACTGACGTGGATTGTGGGAAGCAGTAATGATGATACCACCCGCAGCACCACTCATGGTTACGGCAAGCTCAGTAGTAGGAGTAGTAGCCAGACCAATGTTCAATACATCGTAGCCCATACCCATTAAGGTACCACAAACTACATTCTTAACCATCTCGCCAGAGATTCGTGCATCACGACCAACAACGATGGTATTACTCTTCGAAGCACCGCTACGACGAATGAATGTTGCGTATGCAGAAGTGAACTTTACGATATCGAGCGGATTCAAAGTATCGCCCGCTGGACCGCCAATTGTACCGCGGATACCAGAAATAGACTTAATTAATGTCATAATTATATCTTTAAAATGAATTATTAAGGAAAATTCTTCAACAAACCGGATTATCTTCCGCGCTGGATGAGCAAATCATAGAAATATGCATTCACACTACCCGAAGCGGTTGTTGTACCGTATGAATGAGGAATCAACAAGCGAACATGGGCAACACGCTCTGCATCGGTCTGAGGACGACCAACCTTGATCCATGTAAAAGGAACGAGCCATCCACTAGGTACGACACCACTGACACCATAAGACTGACTGGCATGAGCTGTAGCCATCAAACTGGTCTTGGTATCAAAAGTGGCCTGGAAGGTTCCGGTGGTATTGGTTACCGTCATCTTATCTATATAATAAGAATAAGCAGCTACCTTATTAGAGAGTGTCCATGAATCTTTACAGATCTTGGCACGGGTATTGACGTTATATTCATCGAAACGCACCAATACATCTGCAGTTTCACCAGATTTGATAAAATCGCCACAGCCCTGCTCCAATACCTGCATATACACACCATTACTGTTGAACAAGACATACTCGTTCTTGCCATTGGTATGCTCGGTAAGAGTCTTACCCTCTTTAAATCGCTTGGTAAACTCATCCTCTGAAATAACGGTGATATTCTCATTCTTCAGGAAGGCAGCGATAGAATCAAGTTCACGGTTACGCAAATCTGCGTAAGTCTCATTATCACTACATGCGGCAAACGAGAAAACGGCCGCAAAAGCTATTATTGCAAACAATAATTTCTTCATTACTATTACTTAATGTCTGAATTACTTTGTATTAAAATCTAAATTATTGCGCAAAGTTACAAAAAAGAAAAGACAACACCGAGAGGAATAGGAGGATTTTATTATAATTTATCACTTATTATCATCCAAATGCCTTTTTCGGGGTTGTTTCTTCTTATTTTTTCACTATTTGCCGGATTTATACCCGAAGTTTTACTTCAATAAATCGGCATATGCCATAATGGCTTTCTGGGCTACAAGCTCAGCTTCCTCGATACTGCAAAGCAGTTTTCCTCCCGATGCATTGAGATGACCGCCACCATTGAAGAACTGCTCTGCCATCTTATTGCATGGGAAATCATCTACCGAACGGAGACTTACCAGAATGCGGTTATCGATGTCGGTATCCTCACGGAGAGAGATAGAAAGTTTATGTCCCTTGATGGTAAGAGGCACATTCACCAATCCTTCCAGATCGCCCTTGATGAAATCATAGTCCTTCAATTCCTTACGGGTAACGGTATAATAACTGGCATGAAGAGACTCAATGACCTGCAATTTCTCGTTCATCAGATGACCACGGAAGCGGACTGCAGACACACGGGCGTTATTGAATACATTGCGATAGATCTTATCCTTGTCGATGCCCTTGGTCAGGAGCTGGCAGATGATGTAATAGATGTCCGGATTAGAGGAATTATATGTAAATCCACCGGTATCGGTCATCATACCGCAGTAAACGCAGGTTGCCCAGGTCTTATCCAGCTCAGGGAAACCACCCAACTGCCATACCAATCGGAACACCAGTTCGCTGGCACTGCTGGCATGAGGCAGGGAAATCATCTGTTTAGCCTCCAGATTAGGAGCCAGATGATGGTCTATCACAATGCGCTGCGCCTTGCAGTCAGCAAGTACATGATCCATTTCATCAAGACGTCCTGTGCTGCCAAAGTCAACACAGAAGACGAGATCAGCCTCATCAAATGCCTGCTGCACCTTCTCGGGATGCTTATCATATCTTACTATGTCAATACAACCAGGCAACCAGGAAATGGCATCAGGTATCATATCCGGTACACAAACCATTGGCTCCTTGCCTAGAGAGCGCAAATAATAAGCCCATCCCAAGGATGAGCCAATCGCATCGCCATCAGGTGACTTATGGGCACAGATAACAATACGACGAGAAGCCGCTATAGTCTCTCGGAGAATAGCGGCTTCCTGATCTGATAATATGTTTAAATTAATATCCATCTAACTGAATTAGAAGAGTTTGTTTGGATATACACCTTCATCGATAAGACTCTGAATCTTATCTACAACACTCTGACGGTCTGCTGCATAAGTTACACCAAACCACTTACTTGTAGTATCGAGAACCTTTACTGTAGAAGTACCCTCGTTGATGAGCTTGTTGACCATCAATGGGATGAAGAATTCAGCCTTCTTGTTCTCCATATTCTTAGGATCGCTCAAGAACTCCTTGAAGTAAGCCTCACTGTGCTCGAAGTAATCAGGTGTGAAGCCCCAGACATTCATGGAAACAGGTGTGTTGTCCTCGACAGCAACCCACTTGCCTTCCTCGTCCTTGTAAGATACCTTACCATCGATGCGCATAATTTCAGTGCGCTCAACGCAAGTGGTCAGGTTTTCCTTATCATCCTTAGAGCAGATACCACGAGCTACAGTACCATTGTCGCTCAAGGTGTTGCCTACACGGAAACCAACCATAGCATAACGGTTCTGGCTACCCTCTGGAAGTTCAGAGAGGAACTTACCCATTACCATGAAGCAATCGCGATTGTAGAAGTCATCGCAGTTGATTACGCAGAAAGGTTCCTTGATGATATCCTTAGCCATCAATACAGCATGGTTAGTACCCCATGGCTTCTCGCGACCTTCTGGTACGCTGAATCCCTCTGGGAGGTCATCCAATGCCTGGAAGCAGAGCTCTGCAGGAATGTGGCCCTCATACTTAGAGAGGATTTTCTCACGGAACTGATCTTCGAAATCCTTACGGATAACGAAAACGATCTTTCCAAAACCAGCCTGAATAGCATCGTAGATACTGTAGTCCATAATAGTCTCACCATTAGGACCCAGACCATCGAGCTGTTTCAAACCACCGTAACGGCTACCCATACCAGCAGCCAAAAGCAATAATGTAGGTTTCATATTGTATATATTTTAAATAGTTGATACTAAAAGAATACCGATGCAAAAGTACAAAAAAATATGCACGTAGCGGAATTTTTCTATCACTTTTTTTGATTTACATCAACATTTCTCATTTTCTACCCTTAACTCCGGGCAATTTGTTCTCTCAATTCACTAAAAAGGATAACCCACTGCCAAATGCAGGCTCTGATTTTTCTTGAAGCTAGGGATATTGTAGAAGCCGCTCTTGCCGGTATCGTATGGCAGATGCAAGCCGATTCCCCAATCTACACGAACCACGAACATGCCCATATCGTAACGGATACCCACACCGGTGCCTACAGCCATCTGCTTATAGAACTCTCCGAACTTGAAGGCTTCATTCTCTGAGAGATCAGCATCCTTCATCCATACATTTCCAGCATCCAGGAACAGAGCACCGTAAAGGTCGCCCCAAATGCGGGGACGATACTCCAGATTTGCCTGGAACTTGATATCACCCGTACGCAGGATATTGGCATATTTATTACTCAGGTCACTATAATCCTGCTTTCCCGGACCGATACCTCGCACATTGAAGGCTCTGATGCTGTTGGCTCCTCCCACATAGAACATCTCGGTATATGGAGCCTGACTTGAGTTGCCGTAACTCCAGATGACACCTGCATTGAGATGAGCAACAAGGGTAGAAGTAGGATTCAACGTCCAATACTTCACGAAATCCGTCTCCATCTTAAAAAACTGAGAGTACTCATTCTTGAACATCGTCTTGCCATCCTCGCTCCATTTCTTACCCGCCAGGAGATAGCCCAGCGACAGGACATTACCAGCTTCGCTCACGGTAGTAGACCAGACTATAGGACTGCGATACTTCTGGGCACTGCGATAGGTATAAGTATAACTCATCTTCGGAATGAAGCGGTCAGCCATCGAAGTGGCTACATATACATTATTATTCATGATACTGTCAAACTTCGGGGATGTATAATTCATATACTCATACGAAAGAATCAGCGGACTGAACGAATGGCGATGCTGATAAGAGGTAGCCCAATCGTAAGTCAGCTCTCCTCCTGCCACATGGCGACGGAAATAACCGGCACGGTTCAATATGTTCATAGACGCCTTCACCGTGGTGGTTGGAGTACCATAGTAACGACGGGGCATATGACCGTTTCTGAATCTGCGCTCGTTCTGCGCCATCGTACGGAAAGCATTCCAAGGGGTTATGATACTTGGGAAGGAAAGTGAGACATCCGAACCGAATTCATACGAATTGATCTTGCTGGAACTACCTCCCTGCCCGTTGATGGTTTGCCATTCATGCGAACCATGGAAGTTGATATCGAGTTTCTCGCCTCCACGGAAAGCATTGCGCTTGGTTAAACCCACAACAAGTTCCGGACCTACTCTTCCCGTCGTCTTACCCTTGGCATTCGCCTCTATATAGAAGTCGTACGGTTTGTCAAACACCAGGTCGATGTTGGCATCCAGGGTGTCACAGTACTGAATATTTCCCAAACTGTCTATCACCTGGATAGTACGGGGAACATACTGCACATTGGTATAACTGAAGAGTCCCATTGACTGCAATCCCGCCTTTGCCCTCGTCTCATCATCCACCATATAGAGTTTGCGAGGACGGAGTTTCAATTCTCTGAGCACCACGCCGGCACGAATCGGCATCTTCTTACCTGCATAGCGGAACTTCAGGTAGCGGCGCACGAAAGAATCGGTCATCTCCTCCATAAACTGCTTCTTGAAGTTGATGTTGATATTGCCGATATACCATTGGCGTGTTGCCTCAGGCTCGATACTGTCGACCATCGCCAGACGGAGATTCACCTTTCCTGGCGTATTTACCGTATCAGCAAGATAAGATGCATAACCGTTCTGATAGAAGTAATAGCCATGGTTACGGAAAAGTCGGGTGAGTCGCTGGCGCTCCTGTTCCAAGGACGAAACCTTGAAAGGTCGTCCCTTCTTGATGATAGCCTCCGACATGGTGGAGTCGATAAGTTGCCTGCCATGCTCAGGGAAATTGAGATAAGCGATGGAATCCAATCTCCACAGATGACCCATATCCACCTTATAAGCCACCTTGGCTTCTTTCGGATTACTCTGGGTAAGCACCTCATAATCTACCTTGCCATTAAAATAGCCCAACTTATCGAGCTGATGTTCTGCCACCTGTGCTCTCAACTGCGGATTCACATTAGCCATCAATTTAGGCTTCGAGCCGAATACCTTGGTAATCCATCGCGAGAGTGCATCATCCGATTGGGAAAAGGCATTCCATACCCATAAGCGGAGAGGAAATGGTGTACGATAATAGCTGCTTCCCATAAAAGCACCCGTAGGCGCTGAAGCCAGTGCATACTCCATCTCCTCCTTCACCGAATCAGCATACGGATTCGCCTCATAATTGGTGTATTCTATAGGCTTCAATCCTGCAAAAAGCTGCTCGCCTTCCTTCAGGGCACTCGTTGAGGAGCACCCTGTAAACAAAAAGCTGGTCAGCATCACCGATACTGCTATATATATAATAAGGTGAAGTCGATTCTTCTTTCTCATATCACTAACTTATTTTACTTGGTCTTCAAAGGGTCGAACATCTGCGATGTCTTTGCCTTGTTTATCTTATCTTTCCCGGTTCCAGGAGATGCCAGAGAGTCTTTCCTGATTACCGATGCTGGCGAAGGACCTTGGGGCTGCTGCTTATCAGTCTTCAAGCGGAAGATATCCGTAAACTTGGAAAGCTTTCTGCGCCAGGTGAAACCACCGCCATATTCACCAATCTGACCGTCCAGCCAATCGTAGGTATTGGCATTGTAAAAGGCTCTTACATACATACTGGCTCCTTCGTTGAGTCGATACTGTACTTCCACATTATTAAAGAATGTCTCATTATTATTGGCATTCTCCAATTCGGCACCTGTTGATACCTGTCCGCCCACCGAGAAACTCAAGCGATTGTTAAAGAATCGCTTGGCAAACTTAAAGTTATAATCTGTATGGGTTGCTCCTGCTGCATTGGTCTGGTTATCAACAGACATACCGACATCAAGTCCGATACTTCTCATGGCTGTACCGGCAATGTTATTGATTTCCGAATTAAGGAAGGAAGTCAAGGCACTATTCATAGAGAACGAACTGGTAGAACCATTTGCCAGATACATTCCCGAAGCCAGCATCGTGATGGCTATCTTGCCTCGCTCCTCAACACTCATCGAACTCAACTCGTCCTGAACGGTCTGGTCGTTCGAAGCAGAGATGATGAACTGGATGCCCGGTTTCTCCAAGGTCTGGCTCAGTTTTACTCCGCATACGAAATCTACCGAACGTCCACTACCCTCACCCTCGTTGACGGTAGTCTTGATATTCTCAGTTGCCGTGATACTCAAGGTTGGATTAAACGGATCACCCGTGAACTGGATATAACTTCCGTCCTGGATATTGAAGGTCTTCAATGGAATGATAGGCAGAGAGTACTTCATCTCACCATCATTCAAGGTATATCGACCCGTCAATCTGATACCGTCAGCCGTATTGTACCGCATCTGCAAATTGCCTCCTCCCATCAAATCCACATAGTTGGTCTTATCTGCATTCAAGGCACACAAGATACGTGCTGACTCGTCGATAGACATGCTCAGCAACATATCAAAACCATCCAGTGCCGGTTTCTGGACCACAACTTCCTTACCGCTCTTAAAGTTGGTAAACTTCACGAGCTCATCCAGCTGATTATCGGTGGTCAACTCCGACTCACGCAGAATATAGGTCATATCGGTCTTACCCAATACATCCAGCTTACCCATCATCTTCAGATTAGACAAGGAGCCCTGCATACTTCCGAGGAAATTGACATAAGCCTTACCGAAAGCTTCAGAACGTGCATTCTCCTGAGCATCTATCAGCAGGAAGTCCTGCGCCCTCATACGGATATTGAGCTTCATATTCTCAACATCAGTAAAGTCGAGAGCACCCTGGATATTGAGCGGACTCTCATTATTGGCATACATCATGAAGTTCTCGAAGAGCAGCTTACTGTCTGTAATGCGCACCGGATCGTTGGCAAATCGCATGGAAATACCGTATGGCACACTTACCAGATAAGCAGAATCGAGATATACCTCACCATCGATATCAAGATTGCTCAAGGCACCCTTCATCTTCAAGGCACCTTCGCCATATCCCTTCAAACCAAGAAGCTGGTCGGGTACGAAACCATTGATGAAGTGAAGCGGGAGTTTCTCCAGTCCTACCTCTGCATCCAGATCGCCGGCACCTTCCGACTTGTATGTACCCGTAACAGTTGCCACCTCATCACCCTCATAGGTAAGGATGGCATCTACATAGTGAGAACCGTCACTCTTTGGCATATAGGTAAACTCCGAACCCACATTGCCCATCGGACATTTCTCGTAGGTCATATTATCAATCTTCAGATTAGAAGATACGGAGAGTTCCTCCTTAGTCTGGATTACGTGGAAGTCACCGTCCATGATACCCGTAATATCCGGCATATATGGAATCACACTCAGCACCTTGTCCAGATTGAACCTGCTCATGCTGACGGTGATATCCTGCAGGGCATCCTCGTTCTCATCGTTGGAATAGACACGCATACCCATATTGCCCGCTGCTGCCTTCAGCACCAGATCGGCAGATACACGTCCGTCATCACTCAACATCACATAGTTGGAATCATTGGCTACAAATTCCTTATAACCCAATATCGGATGCGTATCAATCAAGGAAAGTTTCACACCATTAGGCTGCAACATGGCAGCCAGTCCGACATCTACGCCCAACTTATTGGCTGCATCATAGATACGTGCCTTGACATTGGAACCATGCTCCTGAACCTCGCCATCTACCAAAGCACGGAACACATACTGCGGATTGTGCTTATTGTTCTGAACACGTGCCGAATAACGGATAGTATCTCCCTGCGTATGGACCAAGGCACGGATGGTATCCAGCTGTATGCCACTTGCTACCAGGGAATCGATATTCATATAACCTTCAAGTCCAGCCAAAGGCGAAGCATTCAAATCCATTTCTACCGACTTGAAGTCATATCCCATGTATTTGATGAAGCGCGAGATGAAATTATCCCTGCCGGTAGAAAGATAAATATGTCCGAGCGGGAAGCTGTTACGTATCTGCACCTGATCGATGCGACGGTTCTTAAACTGCTTCCACAATTCCTTCTGCAATCCCACCACTCTATCGAAGAGCATCTGATATCCACCATGCGCATCCATGTTCAGGCGGAAATCACCACAGGAAGCAATGGCATGGGTAGTATCCCTGGTGGTCAGCACATCCAGATTCACTCCTACCGGACGATAGACATTATCTCCTGCTCTTACGGTAATATCGTCCATAGAGGCCCATACCTTATGGTTATCCTTTAAATCAGAATGAATATCTATCTGTCCACAAAGTGAAACACCCACAGGCTTTTGGGTTACCTGTAACTGATACATGTCTGCATGGCGCACATCAGCCACCAAAGTAGCCTGCAACTTCTTGGTACTTGCCAAGGCACTCACGGCAATGACACCGTTCAGCAAATCGTTCTTACTATCCAGCGTGGCATGTATCTTACCATTAGCAACCTGCGCATCAGCCAAGACATCATGCAGATGATACTTGTCATAATGCACCTGATTCACTTTGACTTTCGCCATCAGTCGGGTACGTGGTGACAGGAAATCCGTGCCCACACCCTTTGCCTCTACAGCTCCGGTAAAAGTGTAGAGATCCTGATGAGGCAAGAAATGTCTGGCTTGGATGTTTGAAGCCTGCAACTTAGCCTGATAAGCCAGACTGTTCATGTCCAGGCTACCGTCCTTGCGGGTCCTGGCATCAACAGTAGCATCCACCTTCATGCTTCCCTTACCCTCGGTAAGAGCCAGCCTGGTTGCATATTTCGTACCATCAACCTTTACATTACCATTGATGCTGATACCGCTAGGAATACGGATTTCCTGAGTCAAGGAAGGATCAAGCATCGCCGTCACCATACCGAGGTTATAGGTACGGGCCTGCAAATCGACATTCGCCTTCAGATGGTCCATATCCATCAGATTGGCAATGGTTCCATCAGTACTCAACTGGAAAACCGTAGGCAGACTCAACTTGACTCCCGAGAAGGAAGCACGCTGCATATTTCCCTTGAATGAGCCTTCTAACTTCATCGGATAGTAAGGCCATCTGTTCTTCATCTGCTTAGGCAAAGCATCACCGATCAAGAGGAAAAGATCTGAACGTCCCAAGGCTCCGTTGACACGAGCCATGATCTTGCCCGGATTTTTCTCGGCAAAAGCATTCATATCGAAATCTACAGAAGCCTGCAAATTAGAAACCGGGGTACGAAGATAGAGATCCGGCAACTGCATCTTCACAGAATCCATTACGAATCTGCCATAGAGCTGGTTGATTTTCAGTCCGCTTTTCTCCTTCAACTTCGCTTCCTGAATCTTCACATCAATCCTGGAATCGCAGAAATAGAAAGAATCAGCCTTAACAGCCATGTCAGAAAAGGCAAGATGATTGAAATCCATACCCGGAACCGGGCGCTCGAAATTCTGATCGTAGTTCACCCTTCCGTTCTTCCAATCCAGATGCTGTATCTGATACAAACCTTTATACAGGTCGAGATAGGTGGTGCGAGCCAACACATCACCCAAATAAGCATTCACCTGAAGTGTATCTCCAGGCATGTGTAGGGTAAAATCGGTATTATTTAGTTTTAGCTTCTGGATATTGATTTTCCAGAAATTAGTACTTGGAGTCGTATCAGGTGGAACAGTATCACTCAATTCCACGGACAACCTGGCATCCTTTATGAGCGCATCATTTACATTCACACGCTCTTTTCCCAAATCGATGCCATGTGCCACCAATTGCAACTTGCCCACATCTCCCTTGATACGGGCTTCATGAATGAAATTGGTAGTATTCACCTTCATCCTGGTGAAATTCAGTTCATCCACCATCACCTGATTGCTGAAGAGTGGAAGCAACTGCACATCTACCACCATCTTCTGGATGTCGACAACAGTATCCTTTTTATTTCTCAGAGTAAGATTTCTGCTGTTCTTCAGCGAATCGACAGGTTGCAGTACCTTCACGCCTTCCACTCCCAATTTGAGAGGGAAAACGAGTTGTACATGCTCAACAGAAATATCCATGCCCGTCGATTCTGAAGCATAAGAAGCTACTTGCTTTACCGCCCAATTCTGTACAGGTGGCAAGTAAAGCAAAACGGTTAGCAACAATATAAGCAAGAATGGAGTAAGGATTAAGACACTTACCCATTTCGCATACTTCTTCATAAGCATGGATATTTAATAGTTATGGAGCTATCGCTCTCCATAGATTATCATCAGGCAGAGGAGCTTCCACTATAATCGTTTCCTTAGATACCGGATGCACAAACTCTACCTTGTGCGAAAGAAGCGAGATACTGCCGTCAGCGTTGCTGCGGGGGGAACCATATTTCAAGTCGCCCTTGATTGGACATCCCATCTTAGCCAACTGACATCTGATCTGGTGATGACGTCCTGTCATCAGGTTCACTTCCAACAGAGTGTAATGATCAGTATGTCCTATCACCCTATACTTCAAAATCGCTTTCTTCGAATTCTTTACCTCATGATCGTAAGCATAGCTTTTATTCTGCTTTTCATTTCTTACAATCCAATGAGTCAAGGTTGCCTCAGTCTCTTTTGGCATGTTCTTTACAATTGCCCAATAGGTTTTGTGAACATCGCCATCACGGAACATCGTGTTCAGACGGCTTAATGCTTTTGAGGTCTTGGCAAACACTACGAGTCCTGAGACAGGACGATCAAGTCGATGCACCACGCCTAGGAATACATTTCCCGGCTTCTGGTATTTCTCCTTGATATATTGTTTTACCGTCTCTGAGAGAGGTTCATCGCCGGTCTTGTCGCCCTGCACGATTTCACCACTTCTCTTAGAGACGATAATTATATGGTTGTCTTCGTAAACTACCTGCATGTTTTAACTAAAAAACGGATGCCAATAGATTACATGTTCATACCACCATCGATCTGGATAACCTGACCACTTACGTAGCTAGACATATCAGAAGCGAGGAAGAGACAAACGTTAGCGATATCCTCAGTCTGACCACCACGGCGCAAAGGAATCTTCTTCATCCAGTCCTTACGGATTTCCTCTGGCAACTGTGCAGTCATAGCTGTCTCGATGAAACCAGGAGCAACAGCATTAGCACGTACACCCTTAGGACCCAACTCCTGAGCAATAGACTTAGCCAAAGCAATCATGCCAGCCTTAGAAGCAGCATAGTTACACTGACCTGCGTTACCATGAACACCCACTACAGAAGCCATATTGATGATAGAACCACTGCGCTGACGGAGCATGATTGGAGAGCAAGCGTGGATAAAGTTGAAAGCAGACTTCAAGTTTACGTTCAAAACAGCATCCCACTGAGCCTCTGTCATACGAAGCATCAAACCGTCCTTTGTGATACCAGCGTTGTTAACGAGAATGTCAATAGAACCGAAATCTGCATGAATCTGCTTAACAGTCTTCTCTGTCTCCTCGAAATCAGCAGCATTACCTGCGTAAGCACGACATGTCACGCCAAGAGCCTCAATCTCCTTACGAGTAGCTTCCAAACCAGCAGCCATATCATCGTTGAGTACGAGGTCAGTGAATGCAATATTAGCACCCTCAGATGCAAACTTCATTGCGACAGCCTTACCGATGCCGCGTGCAGCACCTGTAACAAGGGCTGTCTTACCTGTTAATAATCCCATTTCTTTTATATTTAATTAATTATCAATAAATTACAATTTCAATCCAAATTTACCCAAGGCACCATATACTACCTTGGCAACAAGAGGTCTGCTGGATTCTACATTCAGTCCATGTCCCAATCGTCCATAGATGAATGGTACTTCCAAGCCCTTGATACAATAATGAGTAATATCTGCAACGAGATCAACATTATCAATGTCAAACTCACCGTCTTCCTTTCCTTCTGAATAAATCTTTCTCAGAATCTCAATTTCATCCTCATCAAAATTCTTGCGAGCCTTCTCTACCATCCAGATATTACGGAAAAACTCAGCTCGCAAATTACCATTACGAACTACAGTTTCCTTAATCATACTGAGATGTGTATAAATAAGCTCTATGATTTTATCTTGAGGACGCATTTTGCAAGAGGCAACTTCATCGAGTCTCTCAGACAAACGATCCAATTCTGATTCTATCACAGCATAATAGACATCTTCTTTTCTGCTAAAATACGTATAGAGCGTACGGCGACCCTTACCAGAAGCTACAGCAATATCATTCATAGTGGTATTTGCTATACCGTTCTTTGCAAACAGTTGTCGGGCGACATCTACTAACTTTTGTCTTGTTTTGGAAATTGACATATTGAAGTCCCTCCTAATTAAAATGATTGCACATAAAAATATCTGTGTGCAAAATTAGTAGTTTTATTCGATATATGCAAATATTTAGTGTTAAATTATAAATATAGGGATAAAAAAATCGGATAGAATGTTGAAGTACAACTTTCTACCCGATTTGCATGGTTGCGGCGGCAAGACTCGAACATGCGACCTCCAGGTTATGAGCCTGGCGAGCTACCAACTGCTCCACGCCGCGATATAATCAACTCATTTCTGAATTGCGAGTGCAAAGGTACAACTTTCTTCGATAACCGCCAAATATTTCTAGCAAAAAGTTGTCTAATTAACAATGTTTTAACACTTAACAAGAAAAATGTAGTGATAAATGATAAATATCACCACAAATAGCTAATAAAAGGTTGTCTATCTAAAAAACAGAAAGAGACAGAAAACAAAATCCGACCTATCCCAGCGGGACAGATCGGACATATCAAAAATCAATTACTTTTTCAAAAGCTTCATGACCTTCTCAAAATAGCGCTGGGTTCTCTTCACACTGTAGTGATTTCCACCATTCCAGGCACGAATCGCCTTCTCAATGCTATTAAGAGGATTGTGGACAGACTGCATCAGGAGAAACATCTCCTTAGATTTAGAAATACTATATCTATCTGCTAATGTGTAACGCTTCTTACTCTTCCTTTTCTTCAAGATGTCATTACACTCTGCCACTAAGATTGGGGTAATCTGCATAACACCAACAGAATTACCACTCTTTGCGTTGGGGTTACCCTCACTCTCTACCTGGATAATCGCTTCCATCACTGGAGTCCAATCGAAATCATTAGTAGAGGATACATTTCCATTTGTAGCAGCCGACGCTGTACATACTTTCATAACCAGCACCAAGATGCTGACCAATACCATTGTTATTCTCTTCATATTTTTTGTTTTATGGAACCTGAAAAGCTGAAATACAACATCAGTGATTTCGCGGTGGCAACTTGTGAGAAAAAGAAAGGCTGCTCACCTCAGTTCCGTTAGATACCTTAACGGATATCAATCTATGCGAAAACGCATAAACATGCTATCCTTATTCTTATCGTTTGCAAAGGTACAAAAAAAAATCGAAATATGCAAGTAAACTATTGATTATCAGCGCTTTTTTTGAAGTTTTAAACACTTTATAACAAAACGTCTTGACATACATCAAGCAGGAAAAAGGTAAAAGAGTAAAAGAGTAAAAGGGTAAAAGAGTAAAAGAGTTAAAGAGTAAAAGATTAAAAGGGAAAAGGGGAAAGGGTCGAAAAGTAAAAGAGTAAAAAGGTAAAAGGATAAAGCAGCTGAAATAATCTGCGTCATCTGCGAATTGAAAATCGGCGGCCGAAGGGAAAGCCAAATCTGCGTGACCCTTTCAAATTCCAGGCCGCCCAGGCCGCAAAGAAATCTGTGTGAATCTGTGAATTCTGTGGGACATCGATGTGTTAAAAACCGGAAATATCTTGGCTATTTCAGATATTTCCCTTATATTTGCAGCATGTAAACAATAAAAATGTACTCGATTATGATTAGTAAGAATGTTGAAAATATGATTCCAAAGATTCAGCAATTCTTTGGAAGCCAACCCATCAAGAAGGCTTGGCTCTTTGGTTCATGCTCAAGAGGCGAAGAGAGTATGGATAGTGATATCGATATTCTTGTAGAGTATGATCGCCAGAACTCCAGCGTTTCATTGATGAAGATTGCTGCCATGATGCTCAATTTAGAAGATTTACTTCATCGTAAGGTAGATATGGTAGAAGCCAGTCGCCTCTTACCTTTTGCGTTAGACTCAGTAAATAATGACAAGTTCTTGATTTATGAGAGAAAAAGTTAAAGTATTATTCATGGCTATTATACTGTAGATCCGGAAAGTCTTTGGGATACAATAGAATGTGATATTCCAGAGTTAAAGCCTTGGATAGAGAAATATCTGCAAGAACAACCAGAATAAAGTTTTCCGTCAGGCGACAGACAATCGCAATTTTATTGCGTAAGCACTCTCAGCCAGCCCCTTAGATTTCTGTCCCCTACAAGGGGAACCGCATAGGTTCGCAAATAATCTGCGTAAATCTGACCGAATAGGTCAAAAAATCTGCGTGACTCTCTTATCCCCCGCCGCCCAGGCCGCAAAGAAATCTGTGTTCATCTGTGAAATCTGTGGGACATCGATGTGTTAAAAACCAGAAATTCCTTGCCTATTTCAGATATTTCCCTTATATTTGCAGCGTGTAAACAATAAAATAGGAGGATAAGATTATGTATATGACAAATTCTGTTGAAAGAAATAATACAGTTGTTCCATTTTGGAATGAGATAAAGAAATTGAGTAGGGAAGATAGAAGCAATCTTGTCGAACTCATCGAATTGTCTTTACAAGAAGATAATGATGACGATAAAAAGATGAAATCATTTATCGATAACTTAGACGAAACAGCAATGAAGTCCGCTGCCGATTTCGCCTATAAGGAGTCTTTGTCTCAGAAAACGATTCCTCATTCAGAGATATTGAATGTCGTGAAGGAGGAATTAGGATGGAAATGAAAATCACCTGGTCAACATTGGCAAAGCAGCAATTGAAGGATGATTTTAGAACAAATCTCTTTGCAAGAGGGGGACAGGGGAGTTGAAAAAAGTTTAAATATATATAAAAATAAGTATAAAAGAAACAGAGATACAAGAAATAGTCTTATTTTTGCATAAGATATAAATGTAAATGGAATAGATTATGGCATACAAAGCATTAGATATAGCAAAAAAACTGATATTCAAGGCTCAGAATGATGAGCCTAATGGTGGTGAGCGTTTGACCAATCTCAAGTTGCAGAAGCTACTCTATTATCAGCAGGGATTCCATCTCGCATTCTTTGGCACACCATTGTTTGCCGAGGACGTGGAGGCATGGATGTATGGTCCTGTTGTGCCTGCTGTGTATGACGAGTATTCAGCCTATGGTTCCTCTGCCTTGCCAGAGGTTAAGGTGCCTGTCTCCTTGTCAGAGGATGAAGAAGAACTTTTCAACGAGGTATATGATGCCTACCGTGAGTTTTCTGCCATAGGCTTGATGAATCGCACCCATTCAGAGCGTCCTTGGCTCGATGCAGTGCCACATGACAGGGGTACGGTTATCACCCAAGAGAGTATGATGGCTTATTTCAAGACCCAGATTCAGTAATGCTTGTCGGCTATGGGAAAGAGATTCTCTTTTAAGAAGGGACAGCCTTCGATTACGGAAATTGGTAAGACCAAGGACAGAATAGTCTTTGGTTTTTCAGAGTTGCGCCCATATAGCTATGTTGACAGTCACAATGACTCGGGATTTTTCATTTCTTTTCTTGACAGATTGAAAAAACTTAGTTCCATTGATTGGAATACGGCTAATGTCTCTGCCCGTCATTCTTATGGCTTGGAAAAGATGAATGTCTGTGATATGACTCGTGCGGCACAAAGCCACGTTCCCGAAGGAATGGCAAGCCTCTTGGTCTTTAGGGCAACAGGTGACAATCATGTGTTCCTAGGTTATAGAGAGGAGAATGTCTTTCAAGTCATTTTTGTGGAATATCAGTTTGGCGATGTATATCGTCATAGCCATTAAAACCATATTCATTTAAGCCATTGTCAATAAATGTCTAAGGTATAGCCATAAAGTCTTCCGCTAGGCGACAAACAATCGCAATTTTATTGCGTAAAAAATCTCAGCCAGCCCTTTAGGGCACAGGCTCCGCTGGCTGACCAAAACTCTGGCAGAGCTATAGCGTCGCCAGCTACATCCTCTCGTTCCTGAGGAAAGAGAGGCTTGGTGAGAAAGGTGGAGCTCCCTTTGGCTAAAGGGAGACGGAGGGATTCGAAATATCTCTTATAATATCAAATTCAGACTATTTTTTCTCAATCAATATTCAGATAAGAATACCCTTAAAGCGATTCTTATCTGGCAGGGACTCTATGTCCTTAATTTCCGATACGAACCAATTATATAGTTAGACATAACGAAATAATATATAAAACGAGAAGTAGCTTAGTAGTGTGGGCGCTACATAATCACCCATAACGCATCCTGCAGTTCTCTTTCGGAAACTGACCCACCGAAAGAGTCTCAGGATGCTTATTATTCAAGAACTTAAAACAATGCGTAATTTTAATCAATTAAAAATTGCCGTAGCCGGAACCGGTTACGTAGGACTCAGTATTGCTACGCTTTTATCCCAACACCATGAGGTAACAGCAGTAGATGTAATTCCCGAGAAAGTAGATAAACTGAATCATCATATATCACCGATACAGGATGAGTATATCGAAAAATATCTGGCAGAGAAACCTCTGCATCTCACAGCAACCTTGGATGGCAAGTCAGCTTATAAAGATGCAGACTTCGTAGTCATTGCAGCACCAACGAACTACGACCCAGTGAAGAACTTCTTCGACACCACTCATGTAGAAGAAGTTATCGACTTGGTGTTAGAGGTAAATCCTGATGCAGTGATGGTAATCAAAAGTACCATCCCAGTAGGTTACACTCGAAGCCTATATCAGAAGTATGCTAAGAAGGGAGTGAAGCAATTCAATCTCCTCTTCTCCCCAGAGTTTCTCCGAGAGAGCAAGGCACTCTATGATAATCTCTATCCAAGCCGCATCATCGTAGGTTATCCTAAGCTGATAGAACGCCCTGAGTTTAGAGATGAGAACGAGGCAATCTTGAAGGTTACTGATGTCGAAAAATTGAAAGAAGCAGCCAAGACGTTTGCCGCTTTGCTCCAGGAAGGAGCCATTAAGGAAAATATCGATACACTCTTTATGGGCATGAAGGAGGCAGAAGCCGTCAAGCTCTTCGCCAACACCTATCTTGCTCTAAGAGTAAGCTACTTCAATGAGTTGGATACATACGCCGAAGTCAAGGGCTTGGATACCAAGGCAATCATTGATGGCATAGGTCTTGACCCACGTATCGGAACGCATTACAACAATCCAAGTTTCGGCTATGGTGGTTATTGCCTCCCAAAGGATACCAAGCAGCTTCTGGCAAATTATGCCGATGTTCCGGAGAATCTGATAGAGGCAATCGTTGAGAGTAACCGTACTCGCAAGGATTATATTGCAGATGCCGTACTCAGAAAGGCTGGTTACTATAATGAGAATAGTAGCTATGATGCCAGCAAGGAACACAACTGTGTGATAGGAGTTTATCGCTTAACAATGAAGAGTAACAGCGATAACTTCCGCCAGTCTGCCATCCAGGGTATCATGAAGCGAATCAAGGCAAAGGGAGCAGAGGTAATCATCTACGAGCCAACTTTGGAAGATGGCAGCACCTTCTTCGGTAGCAAGGTGGTAAATGATATGGATGTCTTTAAGGCACAGAGTCAAGCTATCATTGCCAACCGCTATGATGCTTGTTTGGATGATGTAAAAGATAAGGTATATACAAGAGATATCTTTAGAAGAGACTAGTTATGGTAGATTATAATATTAGTCTAGATGGTAAGACCATCTTGGTGACAGGTGCGGCAGGATTCATCGGCAGTAATCTTGTAAAGCGCCTTTTTAATGATGCTAAGAACATCAAGGTAATCGGTATTGATAGCATTACGGATTATTATGATGTGAACATCAAGTATGAGCGATTGAAGGAGATTGAATCTTTAGGTAAGGATTGGACATTCGTTCATGACTCCATTGCCAACAAGGAAGCTGTAGAGAAGATTTTCTTTGAAAATAAAATCTCTGTAGTAGTTAACTTAGCAGCTCAGGCTGGTGTGCGCTATAGCATCACCAATCCTGATGCTTATATCCAGAGCAATCTGATAGGTTTCTATAACATCCTGGAAGCTTGCCGTCATCATGAAGTAGAGCATCTGGTTTATGCTTCTTCTTCTTCAGTTTATGGAAGCAACAAGAAGGTTCCTTATTCTACTGATGATAAAGTAGATAATCCTGTAAGTCTGTATGCAGCTACCAAGAAGAGCAACGAACTGATGGCTCATGCATACTCTAAGCTTTATAATATTCCAAGCACTGGTTTGCGTTTCTTCACTGTTTATGGTCCAGCTGGTCGTCCAGATATGGCATATTTCGGTTTTACGAATAAACTGGTGAATCGTGAAACCATCAAGATTTTCAATTATGGTAATTGCAAGCGTGATTTTACTTATATTGATGATATTGTAGAGGGCATCGTAAGAGTGATGCAGCATGCGCCTGAGAAGCGAGTAGGCGAGGACGGCTTGCCTATCCCACCATACAAGGTATATAATATAGGTAACAGTCACCCAGAGAATCTTCTGGATTTCGTTACCATCCTGCAAGAGGAGTTGGTGCGTGCCGGTGTATTGCCTGAAGATTATGACTTCGAGGCACATAAGGAACTGGTGCCAATGCAACCAGGCGATGTGCCTGTTACTTATGCAGATACCACTCCATTGGAAGAAGACTTCGGGTATAGACCTGATACATTATTGCGAGATGGACTGAGAGCCTTTGCAGAGTGGTATCAGGGGTATAATGGAGTAAAATAAAGAATCAGTTTAATAAATTCATTGTCATAGACATTGATAAGAAGTTATTTGTAAATTACCAATGAACGTAATAAAAACGGAAATAGAAGGGGTATGTATTCTAGAACCACGCCTCTTCAAGGATTCTCGTGGCTATTTTTTCGAGAGTTTTTCTCAACGGGAGTTTGATGAAAAGGTAGGTCATATTGAATTCTGCCAAGATAATGAGAGTATGAGTAGTTATGGTGTGATGCGTGGCTTGCATTTCCAGCGTCCACCTTTTACTCAAAGCAAACTGGTGCGCTGCGTGAAGGGCAGAGTACTGGATGTAGCTGTGGATATACGCAAGGGTTCACCTACCTATGGTAAGCATGTAGCTGTGGAACTAACGGAGAATAATCATCGCCAGTTCTTCATCCCAAAAGGTTTTGCTCATGGCTTTGCTGTATTGAGTGAGACGGCAGTGTTTCAATATAAGTGTGACGAGTTTTATCATCCAGAAGCAGATGGAGGTATCAGTATTCTTGATGATAGCTTAGGTATTGATTGGAAGATACCAACTGAGCAGGCTATACTCTCAGAGAAAGATATGAAGCATGAGATGTTGAAGGACTTTGATAGTCCATTTGAATTTGTGTTAAAATAATAACAATTAGGATTTCAATATAGATGAAGCGTATTTATTGTTTGCATCCTCGTTGTTGAGATGTGTCCTCTTTTTTAGAGTTTATTAATATGAAGGGGCAAATTGATGAGGAACTGATTTGGGATTCAGAAAATCCTGAAATTCTCTTTGCAACAGAAATTATCAATTTTCAATTAAAGTATTATAATAAGTTCTGCAAACTATATCCAAAGGCCAAAATTAGAGTAATGTTTGGCAGAGAAGCTGTTGAACCCGATTTTAATTTTTTCGATTACGCTGTCGGGTTTGATGATAGTTTGTGTTTTGGAGATAGGTTTATTAGACTGATGCCACCATTTCAGTTATGGCCAAATTTTATTTTCCAAACAGAGAATTTGATTAAAACAAAAGAGGAAGCTTTACAAGAACTGCATAAGAAGGAAGGCTTTTGTAATTTCTTGTATTCAAATCCTAAAGCTCATCCTATGCGCGATCAACTCTTTTATGCTATCAGTGGTTATAAAAAGGTTGATTCTTTAGGAAAACATCTTAACAATATAGGTAGGAAAGGTACTGGTTGGGGAGGTCATGCACACGAATGCAGAGATATAAAGTCTTTATATAAGTTTTCGATTGCAGCGGAAAATGCAGCCTATTCTGGATATACATCAGAGAAAGTGTTTACATCATTAGAGGCTCATACTGTGCCAATATATTTTGGAAATCCACACATAGGTGATGATGTTAATACAGATTGCATTATTAATGCCAATGATTTCTCTTGTTTGTAAGATTTAGTGGCATTCGTCAAGAAGGTGGATGAAGATGATGATTTGTGGGCTTCTTACATCTCTCAGCCATGGTTATTGGATAAGCATCTCTCCAACAATAATACTAGAATTTGTCATTATGTAAACAGTGTTAAGAAGATATTTGAAAATCCAATAAATGAGGTCAAGAGACTTCCTGTAGGTTTTCACGTATCATATTATAGAGAAAATGTTTTTAAGAGAAAATCTCGTTTCGCATTTGATAGAAGCTTGTTGCCTAATTGGGTGCATCGCTTGTCTTCTGCTATAAGATGAGGATATAATACTAGAGTAGAATGGAAATCATTTGTATATTTTGCTTGCTTGCTTATGCATTTTTTGCGAGGTATCTGTCTCGTGTTTTGTCATTGAATAGCTTATCGCTTATCAATACATTTACTTACTTTTGGTTAGTGATAGTGCTTATGAGCATATTGCACCTTTATGGCTTGTACCGAATATCAAGTTATGTATACCTGTTGGTGCTAATGGGAAGTGGGTGTTTCCTAATTGGATACTTCTTATATGGTTATTTTTCTCGCTCTAAACAAAAGCTACAGGATGTATGTTCCATCGAAATAGTAAAAGATTTTACTCCGTTGTTTTATGTCGTATTGACTACTGCTGTAGTTTTGGTTTTAACTCAGGTTGCTCTCTTGCTTCCGCTGATTCTAAGTTCTGGTATGGCGGAAGCCAGACACATGTGGGCGGAAGATGAATCCTTACGCTTATCTGGTACTTGGGATATGCTAGTATCATATTTTGCTAAGCCTTTTATTAAGGCAAGTTTGTTCCTTATGATAATTTCTCTGTTTCAGCAGGGGGCAAGTAAGTCGAAGATTTTATTGATGAGCATTTTGGGAATCGTCTATTTCTTCTCCGAAGGTGGACGTTCATTTATTATGGATATGTTTTTTGTGCTGTGCTATTTGTTTTATGTCTATCATCATTCATTAAGCCGACACACATTGGTTGTACTCAAAAATTTTATCATATTTGTAGCTTTGGTGCCTATATTGGCAACTTTACAAAGGGGGTATGATGATATATTTTATGGTATATATACATATTATTGCGGTTCATTGACATATCTGACCAAACTTATAGAAACAAAAGCATATTTGTTTCAAGATAATCTATATGGTATGGCTAGCTACCAAGGGTTGGTAAAACCTGTTTTTGGTGTCCTGGCTAGTATGGGTATGGATAAGCCTGATTTGTTGGTTTCTGCAAATAACTTTATCATAAAAGTGCAAGAACTCAACCTATATATAGCACCGGAAACGAAAATGAATTACTTTGCAACTTGTTTTGGATATTCGTACCGAGATGGTGGAGTCGCAGGTGTTTTGCTTGGTATGATCATTTATGGAATGATATGTAGTTATATTGATATAAAGGAAAGTATGAATTTGGGCAGTACAAAATGGTTGGCATTAAAAGGATTGTTTTTTTCTCAAATCTTCTTTACTATGTCTTATATGCCATACTCCAAATATATGAATGGTATGGTGCTAATTTTCATTTTGCTAATCTGTAATTCAAAAATGTCTAAAAAGAATATATTATAATGAACATTCAAAAGTTATTTCGCTATGTTTTGAGTGGCTATGTCTTTGAAAGAAAAGCCATAATTAAATCTTTAAAACAAGCTAATGGCTTCGTACAGTCGAATTATGAATGTAAGTTGCCTAAAATTGCAGTTTATACTGTTAGTACTGGTGGTTATGATGTTGTAAAGGAACCTAGATTTGTTGATGAACAATTTGATTATTTCGTTTTTACAAATTCTAAGTTGCCAACCGACACTGTTTGGAAAGTGATTCCATTGAATGGGAAATGTAAAAAAATGCCTGCATTAGAGCAAGCTAGGTATGTTAAAACTCATCCTCATCTTTTCTTTAGAGATTATGACATTAGTATCTTTATCGATGGAAATATACAGATTATTAAGGATATACGACCTTTAATATATAAAATGATAGAAGAGGGAAAAAACATAGCAGTCCATCGACATAATTGTAGAGACTGTATTTATCACGAAGCGAGAATAATTTGGGCGCAAGGTAGGGCTAAACTTTTTGATATCCTAAAGCAAATATATCATTATAGGAGAATGGGATTCCCTAGACACTTTGGTTTGTTTGAAACAAATGTGATAATTCGATTTCATAATGATCCAAAATGTAAGGCCGTTATGGATACTTGGTGGAATGAAATCGAAACTCACACCAAGAGAGATCAGCTGAGTTTTACTTATTCATTATGGAAGAATGAATTGACCAGCGATTATGTGATGTCTTTAGGCAATTGCTCTAGAAACAGTGAATATTTTTCAGTTGTAAATCACAAATGACATGGCAGTATCGGATAGAACTAAAAATGCAAAAAGAAACATAGCGTTCGGACTAATAAATAAGTTTTTCTCAATCTGCGTACCATTCCTGACAAGAACATTTTTAATTAAAACGATAGGTAGTGAGTATTTAGGTATAGATAGCTTATTTACATCTATTCTCCAAATTCTAAATCTATCTGAATTAGGATTTAGTTCTGCTGTTGTATATTGCATGTATAAACCTATGGCAGAAAATGACAGAGATACAGTTTCTGCATTACTTAACTTGATTAAGCGTATATATAAGTATGTAGGTTTATTAATATTGCTTCTAGGATTATGCTTGCTTCCTTTTCTGGATTGTCTGATAAAAGATAGAACTCCTTCTGATATAAGCTTACCTTTAGTATATCTGGTGTTTTTATTCAATACGGTTATCAGTTATCTACTATTCGGATATAAGAATTCCTTGTTGAATGCTTCTCAAAGAATAGACGTGATAAGTAATTGTGCGAGTATTACCAAAGGTGCCTTGGCTTTGTTTCAAGGTGTTGCATTGTTTCTAACATACAATTATTACTACTATATTTGTTTGCTTCCTCTGTCAACGATTGCCAATAATTTGTTGATATATTGGTATGTAAAAAAGATATTTCCTCAATATTATTGCCATGGAAAAGTTTCTCTAGCCATTCGAAAGAGCATTCAGAAAAATGTTATGGGATTATTTGCGACAAAGTTTTGTGGTGGTTTGAGAAATTCGATAGAAACATTAAGTGTATCGGCTTTTGTGGGGCTTACCGCTACAGCTATTTATAGCAATTATTACACACTTATTTCAGCTTTGGCAAGTATTTGTTCTGTAATTGCTACATCGTTAATACCTGGAATTGGAAATTGTGTAGTCACAGAAAGCAAAGAGTCTAATTATCTGAAAATGCGAACAATCAACTTTGTGTATATGTGGTTGGCTGCATGTGTGTCAATTTGCCTTTTTGCGGGTATTCAATTGTTTATGAAATTATGGGTAGGTAAAGAGTTGATGTTCCCTGATTATGTTGCAATATTGTTTCCTCTTTATTTTTATATCTTGCGAATGGGAGATATAAAGGCTGTTTATCAAGAGGCAACAGGCCTATGGTGGGAAAATAGATATAGGGCTATATTTGAGGTGATTCTCAATATTTCTTTGAACATAATTTTGATTCATTATATTGGTGTTGCCGGAGTGGTGATTGCAACAATTGTGTCATTGTTAATTGTCAACTTCGGCTTAGGTAGCCATATCGTATTTAAGTATTATTTCCAAAATGGGAAAATGAAAGATTTTTTTAAAGACCACTTTCGATTTTTGTTTAGTACAATGTTGACAGCAATGATCGTCTATAAACTTTCTTTAGTTTTTTGTGGCTCGATCTGGCTATGTCTGGTTAACATGTTGTTAGGGCTAATTGTAATAAATTTGTTGATGTTAGGGAGCTTTTTTAAGCATCCATGTCTGAAAGAAGCATGGAAGATGATAATTAATAATATAAAATAATGATAAGCAGAGATGAAAGGACTAAGCATTGAGGATCAGATGACTATAGAAATATTGCGTTTTCCTTTGGCAATTCTCGTTATATATATACATGTTGATTTAATAACAACAAATCAATTCACATATATCACAGCAGGAAGTATGCCAGTATTGTGGGGGGGGCGATTTTTTGATTTCTAAAATTATCGCACAGATAAGTGTACCGACTTTTTTTCTATTTTCTGGACTATTGTTATTCAGAAATGGAGTTATAGTTTCTGGTGAATGGAAGATGAAATGGAAAAAACGAATAAGCAGTTTGCTTCTTCCTTATTTTACTTGGAACATAATATATCTATTTTTGGTAGCGATATCACAGTTTTGCTTACCTTCTAGAATTGGTCATTCTAAAACAATAGCAAGTTATGACATGTGGGATTTCTTACTCAGCTTTATCAGTATGGATTATGTTGATAATGGTTTTGGGGTGCGCCCATTTTTAATTGGACCAATAGATTTGCCATTATGGTTTCTGCGTGATTTGATGGTATTGGTGATGTTGGCTCCAATTATTCAGTTTTTACTGTTTCGTTTAAAGGGCTTGTATGTATTGGTTATAGTTGGAATTTGGCTGCTTGGTATTTATAAACATATATTATTTATAGGTACAATAGGATTGTGTTTCTTTTCTCTTGGCGCCTATTTAGGAATTAAAGGTGTTGGATTTAGGAGCATCATGAGGTATGGAAAAATATTTATATTCATATTCTTGACTTGTGCCATAGCCCGATTATGTATTAATGAGAGAAGTTGTGAATTGTTAGAGAAGACAACGACTTTGTTTGGCGTATTTGCTTGTATTGCTGTTGCTTGCCATATCGTCAATAAGTTCAATCCTAGAGTAAGTAATATTTATCCAAAATCGTCATTCTTTGTTTATGCAGCTCATTATTATCTCTCAATTTTTGCGATAAGGTTAGCCATCTCGATGAGTCCGAAAGTTGAACTGATACTCTTTTTTGACTATTTATTTATTCCTATATTTTTGGGAATTTTGTTGGTACAAGCTTATAGATTGTGTCCAGTTTTATTACGAAAGATTCTTGCAGGTGGTCGTTAATTAAATAAATATTTAAATTTATGAAAGATAAAAATCCAAAAGTATGTGTCTTGATGTCAACTTATAATGGAGAAAAGTATATCCAAGAGCAAATAGATAGCATACTTTCACAAGAAGGTGTTGATGTTAAGCTAGTAGTTCGTGATGATGGGTCTAATGATCAAACTTGTGATATCATCAAAGGATATAAGTCTGTAGAACTTATAGAAGAAGACAATATAGGTTGTGAAGCTAGTTTTATGGAACTTTTACATCTGAAAGAACAAGCTGATTTTTATGCATTTGCAGATCAAGATGATGTCTGGGAAAAAGACAAGTTACATGTGGCAATCTCTCATTTAGATAAAAAATATCCTAGCCTTTATGCCTGCAATTTAATGTTGATAGATAGGGACGGAAATTTGCATGGTATAATGCTTAACGATAAGAAAATTGAATATACAAGAAAAATGATGTCCAATTATATTTTGTATAATATGCACGGATGTGTTTTGGTTTGGAATGCTAGATTACATAGTCTTTTACAAGAATATAAGCCCAAACATAAAGTTGCACATGATACATGGGTTAATGCTGTGGCGAACCTTTTTGGAAAAGTATATTTGGATTCTTCGCCACATATTAATTACCGCCTTCATGGAAATAATGTGTCTGGTTATAGCAAAACAATGATTTCTCGTTTCGTAAAAGCTTTAAAATTGTACTGGGGTAAGAATCATAGGCAACAAAGTATTTTTGCGCAAGAGTTACTTAATGGTTATGGACGTTACATTAGGCAAGATGATAAATTGAAATTAATTAATAGTATTTCTCTTTATAAGAGTAGTTTGAAATGTAAATGGTATTTGCTGAATAGCGGTTTAATAAAGAGTAGGAATTTTGTTGATAGATGTTTTTGGATTCTTACTATAATAATGAATAAATACTGATTGTAACTTATTTTAAATTTTTATTGATGAAAATTGTAAATATAATAGGGGGATTAGGTAACCAAATGTTCCAGTATGCATTTGCTTTAGGTCTAAAATCCAAATTTCCTCATGAGGCTATTAAAATTGATTTGTCTCATTTTAAAGGTTACCCATTACACAATGGATATGAATTAGAACGAGTTTTTGGCTTGAAACTCTTGGATGTTGCTTCATCTGTTGACTTAATGAAGGTATCATATTTTGTTCCAAATTATAAACTCTCACGGCTTGTGAGAAGAGTTTTCCCACATCGGAAGTCTGAGTACATCGAGCCAAGATTGTTTACTGATTGGAGTCACGATATAAATGCGATAAAGGGTAATTGCTATTTTGAGGGAAGCTGGCAAAATTTCAACTACTTCGAAGACATAGAGGTTGATATACGTAATGCTTTTTCCTTTAAAGACAAGCTTCAAGGCGAAAATTTACAAATCGCTAATTTGGTGGAATCAACCAATAGTGTTTCTATACATATAAGAAGAGGAGATTATTTGTTGGAGGATGAATATGCTGGTATATGTGATGTGCCTTATTATAGCAATGCAATATCATATATAAAAAATAATGTTGCTAATCCTCATTTCTTTATATTTTCTAATGATATTGATTGGTGTAATGAGCATATTGTACCATTATGTGATACTGTAACGTTGGTCTCAGGAAATTCAGCTGAAAAGGCTTATGTTGACATGCAATTAATGTCAATGTGTAAACATAATATAATAGCTCATAGCTCTTTTAGTTGGTGGGCAGCGTGGCTAAATGGGCATGCTGGTAAAATTGTTATTGCTCCTTTTGAATGGATGCATCGACAAGGTTTGACGGATAAACCGCAAATGCCAGATTGGAAATTAATGAAGAATATATAGAATTAAACGGTATGAGTTTAGAGCAAAAAATTAATTATCAGTTGAACAAAGTTCCTGGTGTGAAGAAATACATCAAACGTGCATATCAGTTAGGATGTTATACTGTGAGTAAGAAGATAAAATCAGAGGGGAACATCGAAAAGGTTTCGCCAAATGACGATAAAGAGTACTTTTTTGGTTATTACGATAAGTCGCCATGGGATGCAAGTATGCGCTATTTGATTTGTATGAGGGCGATTAATACTTGGAGCGAACCTGACCCGAAAGGGACTGCGGATATATTGCTGATCGATACAGACGTCAATAATGGGGTGAGAAAAATCGCAACTACTCATACGTGGAATGTTCAGCAAGGTTGTATGGCGCAATGGCTTGGTCCAGATTTTAAATCTCGTATTTTGTATAATGATATGCGTAATGGTAAGTATTGCTCTGTAATCTTGGATATCGTTACAGGTGAAGAACGAATATTGCCTTTGCCATGTTATACGGTGTCATCGGATGGTAAAACTGCGTTATCCTTGGATTTTTCTCGTTTGCATAACTTACGATTGGGATATGGATATGCTGCTCTTCCTGAAAAAACTAAAGGCATTGCGCTTCCAGATACTGCTGCTATTTGGAGGATGAACTTGGAAACTGGTGAAGTTGTTGATTTGCTACAATATACAGATTTCTCTGGATTTCAACCACGCCATGAAATGCAAGAAAAAGGCTCTGTTCATAAAGTGAACCATTTGATGATTTCGCCTAGTGGAAAACGCTTTATGGTATTGTATCGTTGGTTTTGTGGACAAAGAAAATATACTCGTTTGATTACTTGCAATATAGATGGAACAGATATGTATCTATTGAGTGATGATGATATGGTTAGCCATTGTTTCTGGAAAAATGACCAGGAGATAATTGCATTTGAACGTAAAAAGTCAGGTGGCCCAGGCTATTATTTGATGAAGGACAAAACACAAGAATATACGCATTTATGGCCACAATTAAGTAATGATGGTCATCCTAGTTATTGTCCTACAGATAATAATCTAGTTATATTTGACACTTATCCAAGTAGATGTCGAGTCCAAGAATTAAAATTGGGCTATGATACAGATACGACAGGGGAAAGTGTGAAAACTATAGTAAAAGTTTTTTCTCCTTTTAAATATGACAATGATACTCGTTGTGATTTACATCCGCGTTGGAGACAAGACGGAAAGGCGATATGTTTTGATAGCGTATTTGAAGGACATCGAGGGTTATATGTGGTATCAATTTAATAAGCCGTTTGTATGAAAAAATGTGTGGCGGTTCTTCTGCCGATATATAAAAACGATAGTTTGGAATATTTTAAGCTCTCACTTAATAGTGTCTTTTCTCAAACTTTTCATAACTATAAGATTTTTGTAGGTGTTGATGGGGAGGTTCCTTATGCTACAAAAACTTATCTCCAAGAAATGGATAAGCGAGGCGATGTGGAGGTGAGTTGGTTCCCCAAAAATCGAGGACTAGCTTGTGTCCTGAATGACTTGATAGCTATCGCTCATGTACAAGGCTTTGACTATTTGGCACGTATGGATGCTGATGATGTTATGTTGTCTAGTCGTTTGCAAAAACAAATGTCTTATATGGAGTCTCATAAAGATATTGATGTTGTGGGAGGTGCTATTGAAGAAATAGATGAACAATCTATTTCTCGTGGAAAAACGATAATTTATCCCTTGACTCCTCAAGAATGCGTGAACTTCTTCGAGAAGCGTAATCCGTTGGCACATCCTGCGGTTTTGTTCAGATATAGTTTCTTTGAAAAGTTAAAAGGTGCATATCGTGCAGATCATCCAAAGAATCAAGATACGATGCTTTGGTTGGATGGACTGATGGCAGGGTGCAAAATGGCTAACGTCCCTGATGTCGTTTTGCAATTCCGAGTGACTAATGACTTGTTTCGCAAACGTCGTAATGGATGGAATCTTGCAATGAAACAACTTGCTGATAGGTTGGAAGTGAATCGAGGATTAAGATATGGGGTAATGTCATATCTTTATGCCTATGCTACTTTCTTGATGCAAATTTCTCCAGCATGGGTGAAAAAACTTTGTTATCGTTATTTAAGGTGATTATGGCAACGTTAAGACTCTACATATATTCTCGGAACGCAAGACTTAATCCTTTCTTTTCTGATAAGGATGAGCAAGAGTCATTTATTGATGACATTTGGAGAACTCTAACTCATGATTGCGAGATTGAACGCTTTGTCAATTCTTGTGGCGTGGTACTCCTCAATACTCAGAAGACAAGGGATGCACTGCATGTGTTGCAAAGCAAATATGAGGCAAACCATCGTGAGATACGTAAGCTAACGATGTTCATCAGTGCTAATGGTCTGGCAGGAAATGAACGATTTTTTGTCTTCGATGCAGGCACGGCAAAATGGAGCGATAGGAGATTGGCTATAGATGAACTTAGAATCTCGTCGACTTCATACGTTGGGTTAGCTATGTATCACAATCAACATTATCATAATTACTTTGACATTGAACGAAATTTTGATGTATATGGCTATGGCTTTGACGGAATAAAGGTCGCTGTGGGTGAGCCAGACAAGAGTAAGAGAAAGTGTAGATTTTGCGGTTGTACAGATCCTGGTAAATACAAGGATGTAGCTCATGCTATCCAAGACTCATTGGGTAATAAATTGCTCGTATGTTACGAAGAGTGCGATGCCTGCAATCATAAGTTGAATGCTGTAGAGGATCATTTCTTGCATCTGATGGATGTGAGAAGATGTATCTTCCATATAGCTCGAAAGAATTCGACAAAATCTCCTCATGTGATTGGAGATAACTTTGCGTTGCATCCTGATGAGAATGGGGATGCTGTGCTCTATCTGAAAAAAGAACCAATTGAAGCCCTACATATTAATATAGACAAGCCTTTTGGATATCGTTTGCATCATAAGGCTAACGTCACGAACGAGGGTATATATAAGGCTTTGGCTAAAATGGTGATAGATTTAATGCCATCAGACAGGCTATGTCATTTTACAAATACCATCAAGTGGTTGCGTTCTGAGGAAATTTGGTCTTCTGATGTCTTACCTAGCATTATTTTTGGCAGTTCAAAAGAAAAACTATTTTATAAACAACCTGCACTGGATGTTTGTTTCAACAAAGAAGAGGATGGACCTTATTGTACAGGTATCCTTTGGATTTATGATGTTGTCTATCTGTTTGTGATGCCATTCGTGGATGTTGATAGGGGAAAGTTTAAATGGGATGGAAGTCTTGTAGAACATTGGAAATTCCTCTTGGATAGATTCATGATACAGTCACTGGATTTGCAAGATGGATGGGACTGGCATCGGGCTGCTCCATGGATTGATATGACAATAGAGTTTCCCAATCCCCGAATCATACTGAAAGATGGAAATGACGATGTGTTCGTGGAAGCTCAAGTAAAGAAAGATGATGAAGAAGCGGTGTCTTTCCCTGCTTTTACTTCTGAAGGTATTATTGTCAACAGGGTGAAAGTCGATTTTAAATGCCAATATCATGGCGCAGCTATTCCTATAGAAGAACTTCATGATTTAACCTTTCATTTTGATATTCCAATATACGAGATAGAACCACGTACTAATCAAATTGTTGTAAAGACAAGCATTCAAGTGAATGACACGACTGACAAAGTAGCTTATTTCGCAGAGAGTTTCAAGGTAGTTTTCTCTTTGAAGTATTTTCGCCGTTTTGTCAGACTAGAGTATGCGAAGAAAGGTGAACTAAATAATTTAGCAATTGATATAGCTCTTAGAGATTATCTTTTTGAGCAAGCCTTGAAAGCTGCTGAAAATATGGCAAAACCTAAAAGGGAAAACACATCTTTCGAGGTGTGCTCTTTGGTGAAATTGCTACAGTATAAAGAACGGTTGCTGTCCTTGGCTTATTGGAAAGTGAGGATAAGAAAGCGATTCTTTGTTTTTTCAGACTGCATTATTCATGGAGTGGACTATCTCCCACAATAGTTACAAGCAAGGAAATGCTCGGTGGTTTCGGATAAATGCCGGTTATGTCTTTGCCCTAGAAAATATTTAAAAAGGAAAATTATGATTTTGAAATGGATATTTGATCGACTGATGGCATTGGTTGGTCTAATGCTGCTATGGCCGGTTTTGTTGGTTGTGGCAGTATTGATTCGTGTGAAAATGCCAGGTGGACCTGCTTTCTTCTGCCAGAAGAGAGTGGGGAAGAACGGCAAGTTGTTTACCTGCCATAAATTTCGCTCCATGAAGGTGAAGCACGGTGGCTCGTCGGTTTCGGTGGCAGGCGATAGTCGCATCACGCCTTTGGGGGCTAAGTTGAGACACTATAAGTTGGATGAACTGCCCGAGTTATGGGATGTGCTGGTTGGTAATATGAGTTTCGTGGGACCTCGCCCAGACGTGCCAGGCTACGCTGACCAGTTGAAGGGCGATGACAGGGTGGTGCTTAAACTCCGTCCTGGTATCACGGGACCCGCTACCTTGAAATACCGACTGGAGGACGAGATGATCTCAGATTATGTAGCCAAAAGGCAACTGGAGGGAGACCATCGTGCGGCGCAAGATATTGCCGTGGAGTATAACGACCAGGTGATTTACCCCGACAAGGTACGTATCAATAGGTATTATTATGAGCATTATTCTTTCTGCAAGGACATACAGATGATATTCTGCACGGTGCTGGGAAAGAAAATGAAATATGCTGGAGAAACAATATAAAAGATATTACAATGGATAAGGAAAGAAAAACGATTTACTTGTGCCTCGCCCACATGAGTGAGGATGGTATGGAACAGAAATACGTGAAGGAGGCTTTCGATACCAACTGGGTGGTGCCGCTGGGACCTAACGTGAACGGATTCGAGGATGACTTGAAAGCTTTCGTGTCAAAGAACAGCGACGGCACCGACTTGCAGAAGGAGGTAGTGGCACTGAGTGCTGGAACTGCCGCCGTTCACCTAGCCTTGTTAGCTTGCGGCGTAGGTCCTGGCGACGAGGTGTGCGTGCAGAGCTTTACCTTCTGTGCCTCCTCGCACCCTATCACTTACCTTGGTGCTACGCCTGTATTCATCGACTCGGAACCATACACATGGAACATGGATGCTGAACTGCTGGAAAAAGCCATCATCGACCGCAAGGAGAAGACGGGTAAGTATCCGAAGGCAATCGTGCCAGTGGCTCTCTATGGTATGCCTTATGACTGCGACCGCATCATGGCGATAGCCGACAAGTATGGCATTCCTGTGGTGGAGGATGCCGCTGAGGGATTCGGATCACGCTATAAAGGACAGGTGCTGGGTACCTTCGGCAAGTTTGGCGTGCTGAGTTTCAACGGCAACAAGATGATTACCACCTCGGGAGGCGGTGCCTTGATCTGTAATGATGCAGAGAGCAAGAACCAGGTGATGTGGTATGCTACTCAGGCGCGCGACTCCTATCCTTACTATCAGCATACCGCCATCGGCTATAACTATCGCATGAGTAATGTGTGTGCTGGTATCGGACGTGGACAGATGACGGTGCTCGAAGACCATATCGCTCACCACAAGCACGTGCAGCAACTCTACAAGGAACTGTTGAAAGGTGTGGAGGGCATCACGCTGCATGAGGCGCCTAATGCTGACTATGATTCTAACTTCTGGCTCTGCACCATCGTGCTGGATGATAACCTGAAAGTCAAGGGGCAGGAGAATGCTTACAAGGAGGTGGTGAAGACTGCCGTGGGTGGTGCCGCTGGCGTGATTCATGTGGTGGATTCGCCTACTACCGACTGCCAGCCTAACGAGAACGTGGAGGCGATGCGTGTGTTCATGCTATCGAAGAAGATAGAGGCTCGCCCTGTGTGGAAACCGATGCACAAGCAGCCTGTATATCTGGATGCTCCTGCCTATGTGAATGGCGTGAGCGAGGCTATCTTCAAGATTGGTATGTGTCTGCCTGCCGGTCCTATGGTGAGCGATGATGATGTGCGCTATATTGTGGAGTGCATCAAGGAAGCTATTGAGTACTAAAAAAACGAGACTTAGAGAAACTCTTTATGAATTTTATTTCAAAACTGAGAGAATGGTATTTTACTAAAAATGCCCTTCCATACTGGTGTGTGCTTATCCTCGACTGTCTGATCCTTTTGTTTTCAGGTGTATTATGCTATTATTTGGATCATGGGGGCAGCGAGCTTACAAATAACTTCTGGCCGTTGGTGGGTACGCTCTGCGTCTATCTTATAGCCTATCTGATAGGCATCCGGCTGATGCACACTTACCAGGCTATCATCCGCTACTCTTCGTTTGTGGATTTGACTCGTATCGCATCTGCCAATGCCATCGGCTTCGTTATCATTGCCATAGCCCGATATTACGTTCATGTGGATAGATGGTTGGAGCCTGTGCGTATACGTGAACTGTTCTTTACCTTCCTCATCGCTACCCTGATGATGACGGCTTTGCGTGTGGTTGTAAAAATGTTATACGACTCGATGCATACGGGCAAGGCGACACGTGTGTTTATTTATGGTACGCACAGTGGAGGCGTGGGGTTGGCGAAGATGATTCGTAGCACCAAACCTTCTCGATTTGTCCTGAAGGGATTCGTGAGTGATACCGTGAATGGAAAGGGCAAGTATATGATGGGCGTGGAGATATTCCGCAACGATGCGCATCTGGTGGATGAAATGAAGAAGGAGAATGCTGATGCTTTGTTGGTTTCTCCTTTGAAGAGTGAGGAACTGCGCAAGAATACGGAGATGATTAACAGCCTGGTAGATAACGACATCAAACTCTTCGTGTTGGCGGGTGCGCAGGAATGGGATGGCAAGAGCTATTTATCGCATTCGCAAATTAAGGAAGTGGATATCGAGGATCTTCTGCCTCGTGAGGAGATTGAGGTGGATATGAAGGCTGTGGGTAATCTGCTGTCTGGTAAGCGTATCCTGATAACGGGTGCGGCTGGCAGCATCGGCAGCGAGATGGTGAGACAGATTGCCATCTATCAGCCGAATGAACTCATCTTGGTGGATCAGGCTGAGACTCCATTGCATGATGTGCGCCTGATGATGGCGAAGAATTTTCCGCATATCGAGGCGTTCACCTTGATGGCGAGCATACAGAACAAGCCTAGGATGGAGGAAATCTTCCGTGAACACAGGCCTGACTACGTGTTCCACGCCGCAGCCTACAAGCATGTGCCGATGATGGAGGACAACCCGAGCGAGAGCATCCAGAACAATGTGGATGGCACGAGGGTGATAGCCGACTTGAGCGTGAAGTATGGCGTGAGGAAGTTTGTGATGATTTCCACCGACAAGGCGGTGAACCCTACCAACGTGATGGGCTGCTCGAAGCGCATCTGCGAAATCTATGTGCAGAGTCTGGACAAGGCTATCAAGGAGGGAAAAAATTATGCTGATGCTTGTCTGGATGACGCTGGTATGCCAATGAAGGCTGTGACTCAATTCGTAACCACTCGCTTCGGCAACGTGCTGGGCAGCAACGGTTCGGTGATTCCGCTCTTCAAGGAGCAGATTAAAAACGGCGGTCCTGTGACGGTGACGCATCCCGACATCATCCGCTTCTTCATGTTGATACCCGAGGCTTGCAAACTGGTTTTGGAGGCTGGTACAATGGGAAATGGCGGTGAGATTTTCGTGTTCGACATGGGACAGCCTGTGAAGATTGTGGATTTGGCTAAGCGCATGATTAAGTTGAGCGGTGCTAAGGACGTGGAAATCAAGTTCACTGGTCTTCGTGATGGCGAGAAACTCTATGAAGAGGTGCTCAACGACAAGGAGGTGACGCTCCCTACCTTCCACAAGAAAATCAAGATTGCGAAGGTGCGTGAGTATGACTATGCCGATGTATGCAAGGAACTGGACGAACTGTCATGCATAGCCCAGACCTTCGACGACATGAAGATAGTGGGCAAGATGAAGCAAATCGTTCCGGAGTACAAGAGTCAGCACTCTAAATACCAGGCGCTGGATAAATAACGGAATACCAAGCTTCGGAAAGATAAGCTGGTAGATAGGAATAAGAAATCCCGGCTCTGAGATTCAAAAAGGAATCTCTGGGTCGGGATTTTTGCGTTTGTGGGGGTGGTGGATGGGGGCGTGGCAGCATGGGGAAAGTTATATGATTGGAGAATGTGTAAAAATATATAAAAAGATAAGCCAAGAAGGGCATTTCTAAGTTTTATTGCTTAACTTTGCAATTGAACATTCATTATTATAGATATGCCTAAGGTAAGAATTAAAAATATAGGCCCAATTGTTGATACGGGAGACATCGCTTTGTCTGCCGTAATGCTTATTGTGGGTAAACAGTCTTCGGGAAAAAGTACCTTTATGAAAATATTGTGCTTCTGTCGCTGGATAGAAAAGCGAATCATGCTTGATGGCGAGAATCTGCTGAAGAAATATACCCATTATGGCCGATTCCTGAAAGAGCTGAAGAAGTTTCATCGTTTCGATGATGCTTTCTTTGCTGCTGATTCTTATATCTTTTATGATGGTGATTGCCTTACCATCGAGATGGATGGCGTGAAGGCGAATGTGAAAATCAGAAAGAAAGCGAATTTCAAAACTGAGCGCTATAATGCAAAACTGAGTTTTATTCCTTCGGAACGCAATCTGGTTTCGGCTATTCAGAACATTGATAAGGTTTATCGCTCATCTGACTATGATTCGATTTTTAATTATCTTCTGGAATATCAGGAGGCGAAGAAGGAATATGATATCAAGCATCCGCTGAGAATTCCATTTGATGATAATATGAAATATTATTATGATAAGGTTACGGATTCTGACAGAATCGTGCTTGAGCAGGTGGGTAGAACGATAGTGCCTGTTTATGCTTCAAGTGGTATACAGTCGGCGTTGCCTTTGGCTGTGCTTGTGGATTATGTTACCGGACAGGTGGGGAAGATTCCGAAGTCGAGCCTTACTGATTTAACGAGTTTGGTGGCAAAGATTGTGCTGGATGATGAGAATAAAGAAATCAGCGCGGATGATGTGATTAAGGGAACTAAGATGTATAGATATAAATTCGCCCAGCTGTATATTGAGGAGCTGGAAGAAAATCTGTTTCCGAAGTCGCAGTTTGCGATGGTGAAGGAGATTGTGAAGAATATCAAGAAGGCTTATGAGCGGTCGGGGGCAAATAGCTATGTGGTTATGACCACCCATAGTCCGTATGTGCTGACTTCTCTGAATGTGCTGATGAAGGTGGCACTGGCTAAGGAAAAGAAGCTTGATGAGAAAATGAACGAAATGCTGGAATATGCAATCCCGATTTCATGGTATTCGGCATACTGCATGACAGATGAAGGAAAAATGGAGAATATCGTGGATGATGAATACCATTTTATCATGGGTGATTATCTTGATTCTCTTTCTGATGAAATATCTGAATTATCTTCTGAACTTGATGAGATGATATATGGGAATGAATAATAGTTTTTTGGCAGGTTATCTGGCTGAAAAGGAAGTTAGAAAATGTTCGAAAATCAGTCTGAAGGAGCGTTCGACAGTTTATTTGCTGAACTTCGTTCCTCCGATGGACTGTGTGGCTTATCAAGTAGATGGTAACATTATAAAAGGTGTTTAAAGTCTGGACAGCCTGACTTTTTGAGACAAGACAAACTGAAATAAATTTCATTAGACAGCGTTTGATTATGGCAAGAAAATTATATCCTATAGGAATTCAGACATTTGAACGGATCCGCAAGGAGGATATGTTCTATGTAGATAAGACGGAATACATCTATCATATGACGCATACCGATGGAACGTATTTCTTCCTGAGCCGACCACGCCGTTTCGGCAAGTCGCTGCTGGTTTCCACTTTCAAGAGTTATTTCGAGGGCAAGAAGGAACTCTTCGAGGGGCTTGCCATCGAGAAGCTGGAGAAGGAGTGGACGGCTTATCCCGTGCTGCACTTCAGCCTGGCTGGAGGCAAACATATGGAGAAGGAACAGCTGGATAGATACCTCTTATATATATTAAAGGAAAATGAGGATAGGTTTGGAGTAGATTGTGATTCTCCAGATCCGAACGTTCGTTTGCTCAACTTGATAAAAACTGTTACAGCAAAGACTGGTAAGCAGGCGGTGGTGCTCATCGATGAATATGATGCACCGCTGCTGGATGTGGCTCACGAGAAAGAAAAACTCGATTTGTTGCGCAATACGATGCGCAATTTCTACAGTCCCTTGAAAGATTGTGAGCCAATGCTCCGTTTCGTCTTCCTGACGGGCATCACGAAATTCTCGCAGCTCAGTATCTTCAGCGAGCTGAACAATATCAAGAATGTGAGCATGGACGAGTCTTATGCCGGCATCTGCGGTATCACCAAGGAGGAAATGCTTACACAGATGAGAGATGATATCGACGCTCTTGCCGAGCATCAGGAACTTAGTAGGGAGGAAACCATCGAGGAACTGAAAAATCATTATGATGGCTATCATTTCTGCTGGCCATCGCCAGATGTCTTCAATCCTTACAGTCTGCTCAATTGCTTTGCCGATGGCAGAATGGATGATTACTGGTTTGGCTCGGGCACTCCTACCTATCTCATCAACATGATGAGAAAGTATGATTTTTTGCCTGCAGACCTTGGCGAGACCATAGAGGTGGGCAAGAAGGACTTTGATGCCCCCACAGAAACGATGACCACCATCGTACCTTTGCTTTATCAGAGCGGGTATGTCACCATCAAGGGATATGACAAGCCTACAAAATTGTACCTGTTGGCATTGCCTAACCAAGAGATAAGGGTGGGGCTATATGGAAGTCTCTTGCCTCATTATCTGACGGACAAGTCGGCGAAGGCTAACACGACCATCGCCAAGATGTCGGTATTGGTGAAGAAGGGGGATATGGAGGCTGCCTTTAGCCTGCTGAACGACTTCCTGGAGACGGTGCCTTACTGCGACAACACCAACTACGAGGGACATTGGCAGCAGACGCTCTACATCATGTTTGCCCTGCTTACCAACTATAGCATCCTAGTGGAATCTCATACTGCGAAGGGCAGAATCGATATTATGATGGAGACTGCTGATGCCATCTACGTGATGGAGCTGAAGTTCAACAAGAGTGCCGAGGAGGCCCTAGCCCAGATAGAAGCAAGGCACTATGCCGATGCCTTCAAGATGAGCGGCAAGAAGGTGGTGAAGATAGGCTTGAACTTCTCGGTGAAGGACGAGGTGAACTGCCTGGAATGGGTTAGCCGATAACTAACTATTTCCCCGTATATTTCCTGATAGCCTTGATGAAGGTTTCACCATACTTCTTCACCTTGAATTCTCCGATTCCACTGATGAGCCCGAAGGCTTCAAGGGTGGTTGGCTTCATCCTGGTCAACTCATGCAGACTCTTGTCGGAAAGGACGATGTATGGCGGATAACCCTGCTCGTCAGCTAGATTCTTCCTGATCTTGCGCAGATATTCAAAGAGATTCTTGTCTTCTGCACCCGACATTTCTTCTTGGAAAACAACACGCTCGGCATGAACCACAGGGATGCTGTTGCCGCGTGCTGACCTATTGGCTTTTTGCGGACGAGTTGACCGCTCTTCATTCTCCATGATCGCCAGCGAAACCTGATGCTCGCCCTTGAGAACCTTCCATCCCAATGGCGTAACCTTCATCTGGTTATGCGCATTATACGCCACCTCGAAGAAACCCATCTGCAACATCTGCAGCAGATAAGCCTGCCAGTCGCGCACGCTCACGTCCTTGCCCACGCCAAACGTCTTCAGCTCATTATAATGATTCCTGACAACGGCAGGCGTCTGCATGCCCCTGAGAATCTCGATACACGTGCCCACGGCAATCTTCTCGCTGGCTCTCACCATGGCACTGAGCGCCTTCTGCGTGAGTACCGTACCGTCGAAAGTGCGCGGAGGATTGTTGCAAACATCGCAGTGACCGCAGTCCTTTGCCGATGTCTCTCCGAAGTAATTCAGGAGAATGCGGCGGCGGCACACACGTGATTCGGCATATTCCTCCATTCTTCGCAGCTTCTCCAGATTCACCGTCCGCTGTCCGCTCTCCTCGCAGAACGAGCGCAGGGTGATGATGTCGCCCATCGAATAGAAGAGAATGGTATCGGCAGGATCGCCGTCTCGTCCGGCACGTCCTATCTCCTGATAGAAACTCTCGATGCTCTTCGGCATGTTGTAATGAATCACCCATCTCACATTGCCCTTGTCGATGCCCATTCCGAAGGCGATGGTGGCACATACCACATCAATCTGGTCCATCTTGAAGCGCTCCTGCACCGATGCACGCTGCACGCTGGAGAGTCCGGCATGATAGGCCTCGGCATTGATACCGTGCTCCTTCAGCGCCTCTGCCACCATCTCCGTGTTCTTGCGGGACAGGCAATAGATGATGCCCGCATCGCCCTGATGGCTCTGGATGAAGCGGTAGATGAACTTCAGCTTCTCCTTCTTCGTGCTCTCCTGACGGACGGAGAGACTGAGGTTAGGACGGTCGAAGCTGCTGACGAACGTCTGACCGTTGAGATGCAGCTGCTGGATGATGTCCTGGCGCGTAATCTTATCGGCTGTAGCCGTGAGCGCCATCACCGGGACGTTCGGGAACTTCTCGCGGAGCAGACCCAACTGGTTGTACTCCGGACGAAAATCATGCCCCCACTGGCTGATGCAATGCGCCTCGTCTACCGCAAAGAGCGATATCCTGATGTTGCTGAAGAGGAAAGGAATCTCGCTGATCAGCTTCTCGGGTGATACATACAGCAGCTTCAGATCGCCAGCCTCGCAGCGACGGCGGATGATGACTTCATCGGTAGCATCATTGCCGCTGTTCAGAGCCTCGGCAGGAATACCGTTCGCCTTGAGCGCCTCAACCTGGTCGTGCATCAGACTGATGAGCGGAGAGATGACCACCGCCGTTCCCTCCATCGCCAATGCCGGCACCTGATAGCACAGACTCTTGCCGCCGCCCGTAGGCATCAGCACCAGACAGTCGTGCCCCTGCATCACCTCCTGGATGATGGCTTCCTGATTGGGACGGAACGAGTCGTAACCGAAGTATGTCTTTAATATCTCGTGGATTTGCATTTTCTTCTTATTTTCTATTTTTTTGTTAGATATTACTGCAAAGTTACTAAAAAATCGGGAGAATAGTCATTTTCTACACTTAAAAGTAAGAAAAGTAGCCAAAAAAGTTTGAAATATAAAATAATTGTCGTACTTTTGCGGTAGAATCAAACAATGATAACATGGCAAAATGTAATGTGAACACGAATGAGCGATTCGCCGACATCCAGATGCTCCGCTATGAGCTGAAGGGATTTGAGGACTTATCGCTCAACCAGAAACTGTATATTTTCTGCTTGGCTAAGGCTACCCTGATGGGACGAGATATCACGTTCGACCAGCAGGGAAAGTACAACCTTCGCATCAGAAAAACACTGGAAACCGTTTATCTGCACTATGAAGGCGACAGAGAATGCGAGGAATTCAAGGCATTCGAAGTCTACCTGAAGCGCATCTGGTTTGCCAGTGGCATTCATCACCATTATGGTTGTGAAAAATTCAAGCCGGGATTCTCAGAGGAATATTTCTATCATCTGCTGGAAAACATAGGGGAAGAACTCCTGCCCATCAAGAGGGGAGAAACCAAGGAAGACCTCATGAGACAGCTGGAATCCATCCTCTTCGACCCCGTGGTGATGCCTAAGCGCGTGAACCAGACGGATGGGGAAGACCTGGTGCAGACATCTGCCTGCAACTTCTATGAGGATGTGACGCAGGAGGAGGTAGAGAGATTCTATGCCAAGATGAAGAACACGGACAATCCGAACCCTCCTTCATACGGACTCAACTCCAAACTGACCAAGCGCAACAATGAAGTTGTGGAACTGACATGGAAGGAAGATGGACTCTATGGTGAGACCATCCGCGAAATCGTGTCCTGGCTGCTCAAGGCGCAGAAGTATGCCGAGAACGAAGGACAGAAGCATGTCATCGACCTGCTGGTGAAGTTCTACCGCACCGGTAGCCTGGAGGATTTCGACCGATACAGCATCGCATGGGTAGAACAGCATGAAGGCCTGGTGGATTTCATCAATGGATTCATCGAAGTATACGGTGACCCTCTCGGTATGAAAGGTACATGGGAAGGTATCGTGGAATATAAGGACCTGGAGGCTACCAAGCGCACCCAGACCATCAGCCAGAACGCACAGTGGTTTGAGGACCATTCGCCTGTAGATCCCCGTTTCCGCAAGCCGGAAGTGAAGGGAGTTACAGCCAACGTCATCTGTGCTGCCATGCTGGGCGGAGAGGAATATCCGGCTTCTGCCATCGGTATCAACCTGCCTAACTCCAACTGGATCCGTCAGGAACATGGCTCCAAGAGCGTTACCATCGGCAACCTGACTGATGCCTACAACAAGGCTGCACAGGGCAACGGATTCAGAGATGAATTCGTCATCGACAAGGAAACCGTGGCGCTGATAAACCAGTATGCCGACATCACCGATGACCTGCATACCGACCTGCACGAATGCTTGGGACATGGTAGCGGACAATTGCTTCCTACCACAGACCCGGATGCTCTGAAGGCTTACGGCAACACCATAGAAGAAGCACGTGCCGACCTCTTCGGACTCTATTATGTAGCCGATCATAAGCTGGTAGAACTCGGTCTGACGCCTAATGACGAGGCGTATAAGGCTCAGTATTACAGCTATCTGATGAACGGACTGCTCACCCAGACCATCCGCATCAAGGAGGGCGACAAGATAGAGGAAGCCCACATGCGCAACCGTGCCCTCATCGCCTGGTGGACGCTGGAACATGCAGAGGGAGCCGTGGAACTCGTTCAGGAAGAAGTGAGCTATGCTTCTGCCGAGGATGCGCTGAAGGATGCAGAGGGCAATATCATCACCACCCGTACCTATATGAAGGTGAATGATTATGAGAAGCTCCGTCATCTCTTCGGTGAACTGCTTGCCGAGATTCAGCGCATCAAGAGCGAGGGCGATTATGAGGCTGCACGACAGCTGGTAGAGAAGTATGCCGTGAACATCGACCCAGCCTTGCATCGTGAGATTCTGGCAAGATACAAGAAGCTGAATCTCGCCCCATACAAGGGCTTCATCAATCCTAAGATGACGCTGGTATTTGACGAAGAAGGCAATCCTATCGATGTAAATCTCGATTACGAGGAGAGCTATACCGACCAGATGCTTCGCTATTCTGAGGAGTATGGAACACTATAACAAGAAATTATGACAGACAATAAGAACGAGGAATTTCCGGTAGTAGATGAAATGGGCAATATCCTGGGTGCCATCACCCGGGGACATGCCCATGACGGAAGCAAGATATTGCATCCGGTGGTTCATCTGCATGTATTCAACAGCAAGGGAGAACTGTATCTCCAGCATCGTCCGGCATGGAAGGATATCCAGCCGGATAAATGGGATACAGCCTGCGGTGGGCACGTAGATTTAGGCGAGAGCGTGAATCAGGCGCTTCATCGTGAAGTAAGGGAAGAGCTGGGTATCACCGATTTCGAACCGGAGTCTTTGGGACATTATGTCTTTGAAAGTCAGAGGGAAAAGGAACTGGTATACGTTCACCGCTGCGTATACGACGGTGAGGTGAAGCCTAGCCAGGAAGAATTGGCTGGTGGCAGATTCTGGAGTAAGGAGGAAATCAAGGAAAACATCGGAAAAGGTGTCTTTACTCCTAATTTCGAAAACGAATACCAGAAGTTTTTCGACCGCTAAGAAAATGTCCCACAGATTTACACAGAGCATCCGCTAGGCGTCCCGCCGGATTTGTAATCCGGCGTTAAAAAATGTCCTAACCTATTTTAGCTCTGCGGATTTGCAATCTGCAGCAAGCAAGAATGCAGTTGATAGATAGGGGGATTACAAATCCCTCGGTTTTAATAGGTCGAACCTTTTTTGACGCCGGATTACAAATCCGGCGAGACGCCTATATGGCGTGATTACGTATGGAATTTTGATGGAATAGACAATAAAAATACGTCCCGACGTAGCATTTACTGCATCGGGACGTATTTTTTTGTATGTCGTGACGTAGTCGTTGCTACGTCGGGATGTAATTTCAGCCGTGTCGTGGGCTGTCTTGAATCACCTTTGGGGGATATTCTTATATCTCAAAGAATCTTATTCTCGGATATTCCTATATCTCGAAGATTCCCTTGAGTGCCCCTCTAGCAATCTTCTCGAAATCTTCTCCGAAATCGCAGAATCGCATGACGGCATTGGCAGCAGCGTGCTTGATGCCCATATTGTCACCCTGCAAAGCCACGGCAGCCTGATCAAGGAACTCATTGATGCCACGCTCGTTAGGCTCCTGACCATTTGCAAAGAGACGGGCAAGGAGCTGGAAACCGGCAATCTCATAGAATGGCTTGTCGCTTGCTATCCATTGATAGGCAATCACAGGCGCATAGTCTACATGCTGCAGCAGGTTGAAGGCAAGCATCTCAGCCATCTCCTGGCTCTGTACCTGTTCCATCCAGATATCCGTGATCTCGGCAAGCATCCTGTCGGCAGGCATGATGAGCGTAGCCAGAATCTTGCACTCTCGGATGTCTTCCTTCCAGAGCTCGATGGCTAGGTCATAGTCTTTGCCGTATTCCTGCGCCATCTTCTTGAGCTCATAGAATGGCACGCCCCAATTCAGTTTATATCCCAAGCCCTTGTCGCGCATCGACTGCGAACCCGGACCATTCATCAGCAAGCGAAAGCTTCGCTTGATAGTCATCAGTTTCTGATGTGTTTCTTCGTTCATCATTTTTTAAAGTTTCATTGTTTTGCAGAACATTCCCTCGAACTGTTCCTCTATGTTTGCTGGCTTATGCTTGAAGATGCCGAAGATGGCACTTCCGCTGCCACTCATTGCTGCGTATACGGCACCGAGATTGTAAAGGCTCTCCTTGATTTCGGCAAGCTCAGGATGCATCGCAAAGATAGGAGCCTCGAAATCATTGATAAGCTCTTCCTTCCAGGTCTCGATAGGCTGACGTACGATGTCACGACAGCACTTGGCTGGTTGCTTAGGAGTGATGGCTGCATAGGCATCCTTGGTGCTCACGGCAATGTCATCACGCTTCACTACCACGATGTAATAGCCCCTCATGTTGTCATTCGGAACACTCGATGGCATCAATACATCGCCAATTCCCTCAGCGTAGCAGGCAGTATCGCCATCCTCAGGGTCGGCAGAGATGAAGAAGGCACAGTCGGCACCCAGCTTGGCTGCATATCGCTCCATCTCGGAATTGCCTATGTTAAGACGGAACCGCTCATCCAGCAGACGAATCATGTAGGCAGCATCAGAAGAACCGCCACCCATACCAGCCTGAGACGGAATACGCTTCACGAGATGGGCATGGATGCGGGGAATCTTGAAGTCGGCAGCAATCATATTGTATGCCTTCACCACGAGATTCTTCTGCTCATCGCAATCTACTGCATTACCTGTTATCTTGAGATCGCATGGCACATCGCTCGGAAACTCTTCGCCCATGAGCTTGATTTCCAGCGCATCTGTTAACGGAATAGGGTAGAACACGGTTTCCAGGTTGTGATAACCGTCTGCCCGCTTGCTAACTATATTTAAGCCAAGGTTAATCTTGGCGCAAGGAAATGTAATCATAATCTAAATTGTTTAAGAGTCGATAAATCTCTTGCAAAGATATAAAAAATATCTCAATACAGCTCTCTTTCCCATAGATTATTTTCTTACATACATTAAAAATAATAAAAAACGGTAGTATTTTGCAATATCTTTTGTATCTTTGCAGAACATATACGGTTTTTTAGCAACCGTATGTCGTCAGCGCCAGTCTTTCAACGACCTGTATATCGCAATAGTAAGTAAGAATATAAAAATAACAGATATGAAAAAAGGAGATAAAGTAAGATTCCTGAGTGAAGTGGGTGGCGGTAAGGTTGCCGGCTTCCAGGGTAAGAATATCGTCCTGGTAGAGGACGAGGATGGATTTGAAATCCCTATGCCTATCAACGAGGTAGTGGTAGTAGAGCAGGACGACTATGCCATGGGTAAGATGATTTCGGCGAAGATGGATGCCAAGCAGAAGGCGGAAGAACATGCCAACACGGAACTGCATCAGGACAGCCGAAGCATCAAGGCTATTCTCAATGAGCATGATACCGACATCGAGGAGGAAGAGTATGATCCGGCTGACAGGGAAGTAACCTTTGTCAAGCACATCCAGGAGCGTACGGGCGGCAACAAGCTGAGCGCCTATCTCGCCTTCGTGCCTATCGATATCAAGGAGGTTACCAATACCCGTTTCGAGACCTATATGGTGAACGACAGCAACTATTATCTGCACTATACTTATCTCGTAGCAGAGGGCAATGCCTGGACCTTGAAGGCTGAGGGTGAAATCGAACCCAACACCAAGCTCTTTATCGAGGAGTTCGGCCGTGAGGCGCTGAACGAAATGGAGCATATCGCCATCCAGATGATTGCCTACAAGAAGGAGAAACCTTTCCTCCTGAAGCCGGCTACCGACGTACAGTTCCGTCTGGACCCAGTGAAGTTCTACAAGCTTCATCTCTTCGAGGAGAATGATTTCTTCGAGACTCCAGCCTATCTCTTCACCATCGTAGAGAATGACGAGGTGGCTCGTCCGCTCGTTATCGACTCCAAACGATTGAAGGAGCAGATGTACAAGGACGAGAAGGTGATTGCCAATACCGGCAAGAAGAAGAGCAAGAAGGATGATGGCACACTCGTAGTAGACCTTCATGCGGACGAGGTACTTGAAACAACTGCTGGAATGAATTCGGCCGATATCCTTCATTATCAGATGGATGTGTTCACGAAGACGATGAATGAATACAAGAACAAGAAGGGACAGAAGATTGTCTTCATCCATGGCAAGGGCGAAGGCGTACTGCGCCAGGCTCTCATCCATGAGCTGAACTATCGCTATAAGAGCTGCAGCTACCAGGATGCTTCCTTCCAGGAATACGGCTATGGTGCCACACAGGTAACGATTAAGTAAACATTGAACATTGAACATTTAACACTGAACATTGAACTTTATGATATGCTTAGCAAGTTATATCACTCAAAGTAATCATACAGTTCCAAGTTCCAAGTTCAAAGTTCCAAGTTCAAATCTCAAAGTTCAAAGTAATATGAAGTACGGATTTATCAAGGTGGCGAGTGCCATTCCATCTGTCAAGGTGGGTGATGTGGTATTCAATGCTCAACAGATAGAAGATCTGATAGCCCAGGCTGAAGGCAAGGGCGTAGAGATCATTACTTTCCCGGAACTGTCCATTACGGGCTATTCCTGTCAGGACCTTTTCCGCCAGCAGATGCTGCTGGAAACATCGGAGCAGGCGGTGATGATGCTGCTTGATTTCACACGCAAGCTAGATATCATCTCCATCGTCGGTGCACCGGTTGTGGCTGGTGACCTGCTGCTCAACTGCGGTATCGTCATCCAGCACGGACAGATCTTGGGTGTAGTGCCTAAGACCTATCTGCCTAACTACAGCGAGTTCTACGAGAAGCGCTGGTTTGCCTCTGCTCAAGACCTGAGAGACAGCGAAATCCGCTATGCCGGACACAAGGTGAAACTGACTCCGGATGTGCAGATATTCCAGACCTACGACGGCGTGCAGTTTGGCGTGGAGATCTGTGAGGATGTATGGGCTCCTGCTCCTCCAAGCAACAAGTTGGCATTGGCTGGAGCTGACCTTATCTTCAATCTCTCTGCCAGCGATGAACTCATCGGTAAGCACAATTATCTGAAGAGTCTTCTGAGTCAGCAGAGTGCCCGCACGATGACCGGATACGTGTATAGCTCCTGCGGTTTCGGGGAAAGTACACAGGATGTTGTATATGGTGGAAATGCCCTGATTTATGAGAATGGAGTTTTACTTTCACAAAGTGAACGTTTCTCACTTGATCCTCAGATGGTTATCTCGCAGGTAGATGTAGAGAAACTCCGCTCGGAACGTCGTACAAATTCAACCTATGTGAATGCCCAGCGCAACATCAAATATTCTGTTCTCGGAGGACAGTTCAATATCCGCAACATCGATGCAGATCCTACCGAGAATGAGCGTGAATTCGTGCTGGAGCGTGAGGTGAATCCGCATCCTTTTATTCCTACCAGCAACGACATGAATGCCTCCTGTGAGGAGATATTCAATATCCAGCTGATGGGACTTGCCAAGCGCATCGTCCATACCCATGCCAAGACCGTAGTGGTGGGTATCAGCGGCGGACTGGATTCTACGCTGGCACTGCTCGTCTGTGTGAAGGCATTTGATAAGCTGAAGATGAACCGCAAGGGTATCGTGGGTGTCACCATGCCTGGTTTCGGAACCACGGACAGAACCTACAACAATGCCATCTCACTGATGCAGAGCCTCGGTATCACCATCAAGGAAATCAGCATCGCCAAGGCGGTAACCCAGCACTTCGAGGACATCTGTCATGATGCCAGCGTGCATGATGTAACCTATGAAAATTCGCAGGCACGTGAACGTACCCAGATCCTGATGGACCTGGCAAATAAGATGGGAGGAATGGTTATCGGTACCGGCGACCTCTCTGAGCTGGCTTTGGGATGGGCTACCTATAATGGCGACCACATGAGCATGTATGGCGTGAATGCCAGCATCCCAAAGACCCTGATCCGTTATCTCGTAAACCATGTTGCCGAGAGTGGGGTAGACGAACAGAGCCGCATCACCCTTCGCGACATCATCGATACACCAATCAGTCCTGAGCTGATTCCGGCAGATGAGAACGGTAATATCAAGCAGAAGACCGAAGACCTGGTGGGACCATACGAGTTGCACGATTTCTTCCTCTACTACTTCCTTCGCTTCGGTTTCCGTCCAGCCAAGATCTACATGCTGGCAAAGAAGGCATTTATCGATACCGAGCTGGAGCGCGTGAAAATCAGCGACAACGATCCTGATTTCTATGATGAGGAGACCATCAAGAAGTGGCTGAAGACCTTCGTGCGCCGTTTCTTCAACCAGCAGTTCAAGCGCAGCTGTCTGCCAGACGGTCCGAAGGTGGGAAGCGTGAGCCTCAGTCCTCGTGGCGACTGGCGCATGCCTAGCGATGCCGCATCCTCCATCTGGCTGCAGGAGGCGGAAAATCTGTAGGGTTCGTGTAAAAACTGTAAAATAAAGAGCAGGATCATCCCACTTTGCCGGATATTTTCTTATATTTGCAAAGTCAAACTGAATATTGATTTAAAAATCAGAGTTATGACGCAAAGAGAAGATAAACACGGGCAAGAACGAGTAGGGAGGAACTAGGAAAGTTCTTCTATAACTTAGCAGCTATGTGCTTTGGTACGACTGTACTTGGAAGTGGTATGGCTTTGGTTACGGATACTGGTAATCCTGAAAGACTTTTAGGTATGTTTGCCGGAGGTATTATAGGAACGATAGCGTTAGCTTACGCTGCGTTTAGAATAATCAAAATAAAATAATAATTATGAAACAGCTGGATTTTACAACAGGTATGACCTTGGTTTTTGGCATTATTGCATTAATTGCAGTTGCTATAAATATTTTGCTTTCTACCAAATGGGGTAAGAAATGGCTCCATAGTCTGGACTGATTTACAACTCTCGACAGTTTTGGATTATAGCGTTTGGGCTGATGGCTTTTCCTGCCAGCCTTAACAGAATATTGATTCCCGATTTGAGCATCCGATACTATTTTGGTGCTCAAATCGGGATTTTTAATAGAAAAATTATTAATTTATTACCCCTTTATTCGGGTAAAACATATTTTTTTTGTAACTTTGCGCCCAAAAGTAAAAACAATATAAAATTTAAATTGATAATATGGCTAAGAAATTTGCCGAGCACAACGGTCTGAATTTGACTCAGACAAACAATGACGTACTAGCAGCGTGGGAGAAAAACGATATCTTCCACAAGTCTATCGACGAGCGTGAAGGCTGCCCTCAGTTTATCTTCTTCGAGGGACCTCCATCAGCTAATGGCCATCCGGGTATTCACCACGTGTTGGCACGTAGTATCAAGGATACATTCAACAGATACAAGACCATGAAGGGTTTCCAGGTTCACCGCAAGGCGGGATGGGATACCCACGGACTCCCTGTTGAACTCGGTGTCGAGAAGGAACTCGGCATCACCAAGAAGGATATCGACAACAAGGCTTCTGAGAAGTATATCTCTACCGAGGATTACAACCACAAGTGCCGCGAGAACGTGATGAAGTTCACCGCTGAGTGGCGCGAGTTGACCGAGAAGATGGGTTACTTCGTAGATCTCGACCATCCTTATATCACCTACGATAACAAGTATATCGAGACACTCTGGTGGCTCCTCAAGCAGCTCTACAACAAGGGACTGCTCTACAAGGGTTACACCATCCAGCCATACTCTCCAGGTGCAGGTACTGGTTTGAGCTCTCACGAGTTGAACCAGCCTGGCTGCTACCGTGATGTAAAGGACCTCACCACCACTGCCCAGTTCCTCATCAAGGATCCTAAGGCTGAGTGGACCAAGTGGGGCAAGCCATACTTCATCGCATGGACCACTACACCTTGGACCTTGCCATCAAACGTGGCTCTCTGTGTGGGTCCTAAGATTGACTATGTAGCTATCGAGACCTACAACCTCTACAATGGCGAGCCTATGACACTCGTGATGGCTGAGGCGCTGGTAGGTTCTTATCTGAAGGCAGACCAGGAGTGCAAGGAGGGCGATCTCCTTCCATTCGACAAGGAGAAGAAGCAGTGCCCATGGCGCATTATCGACCACATGAAGGGTACCGACCTCGAAGGCATGCACTACGAGCAGCTCCTGCCATGGGTGAAGCCATGCGAGAAGGTAGATGCTTTTGCTCCAGCTTTCGTAACAGAATATGCAGCTGCTCATCCTGAGAAGGTATTCGCTTCTGAGGATGGTCGCGATAAGTTCGTCGAGATGGACAGCGAGGCTTTCCGCGTAATCCTCGGCGACTACGTTACTACCGATGACGGTACAGGTATCGTTCACATCGCTCCTACATTCGGTGCCGATGATGCCAAGGTGGCTAAGGATGCCAACATCCCAGCCCTCTACCTTATTAATAAGAAGGGTGAGACCCGCCCAATGGTTGACCTGCAGGGTAAGTTCTATCTCATCGAAGACCTCGATGTCAACTTCCTGAACGCTTGCGTCAACAAGGAGGCATACGCTCATCATGCAGGCGACTACGTGAAGAATGCCTACGACCCACAGTTTAATGTGGATGGTGTTTGGGACAAGAAGGCTTCTGATAAGGCAGAAGACCTGAACATCGTACTCTGCTACGAGTTGAAGCAGGAGGGCAAGGCTTTCAAGAGCGAGAAGCACGTGCACAACTATCCTCACTGCTGGCGTACCGACAAGCCTATCCTCTACTACCCATTGGATAGCTGGTTTATCAAGGATACCGCCCGCAAGGAGCGCATGGTAGAACTCAACAAGACCATCAACTGGCAGCCTGAGAGCACCGGTACAGGCCGTTTCGGCAACTGGCTCGAAAACCTGAACGACTGGAACCTTTCACGTTCCCGCTTCTGGGGTACTCCATTGCCAATCTGGCGTGACGAGAACCGTGGCGAGAAGTGCATCGGCAGCCTCGAGGAACTCTATGCTGAAATCGAGAAGTCTGTGGCTGCAGGCATCATGCAGAGCAACCCATTGAAGGAGAATGGTTTCGTTCCTGGCGACTACAGTCAGGAGAACTATGATAAGATTGACCTCCACCGTCCATACGTTGACAAGATCGTATTGGTAAACGAGGAGGGCAAGCCAATGTATCGTGAGAGCGACCTCATCGACGTTTGGTTCGATTCAGGTTCAATGCCTTATGCCCAGCTCCACTACCCATTCGAGGGAGAGATGGCCCGTGGCACAGAGGCAGACCGCGATGCACTCATCCACAGTACCTACGAGGGATATGCTATTCCTCCTAAGTTCTATCCAGCCGACTTCATCAACGAGGGCGTGGATCAGACCCGTGGATGGTTCTTCACCCTGCACGCCATCGCTACCATGGTATTCGACAGCGTAGCCTTCAAGAACGTAATCTCTTCTGGTCTCGTTCTCGATGCTAAGGGCAACAAGATGAGTAAGCACGTGGGTAACGTGACCAACCCATTCGAGATGATTGACAAGTATGGTGCCGACCCTGTTCGTTTCTATATGATGACCAACAGCGAGCCTTGGGATAACCTCAAGTTCGACCCTAACGGCGTGGATGAGACCCGTCGCAAGTTCTTCGGTACCTTATATAATACCTACAGCTTCTTCGCCCTCTACGCTAATGTAGATGGTTTCGATGCAGAGGCTGCTCAGGTGCCATTCGAGAAGCGCCCTGAGATTGACCGCTGGATTCTCTCTTCACTCAATACCCTCATCAAGGACGTTGACAGAGAGTTGGCTGGCTATGATCCAACCCGTGCTGGTCGTCTCATCGATGCATTCGTAAACGATGACCTCTCTAACTGGTACGTTCGTCTGAACCGTAAACGTTTCTGGGGTAAGGAGATGAGCGAGGACAAGTTGAGCGCTTACCAGACTCTCTATAGCTGCTTGATGACAGTGGCTAAGCTCTTGGCTCCATTCGCTCCATTCTATGCAGACGAGTTGTATCACGACTTGGGCGGCGAGTTGGAGAGCGTACACCTGGATAAGTTCCCAGTAGCTGATGAAGCTACTATCGATGCCGACCTGGAGGAGCGTATGGCCATCGCCCAGAAGATTACTTCTATGGTATTGGCATTGCGCCGCAAGGTGAACATCAAGGTGCGTCAGCCACTGCAGCAGATCATGATTCCTGCCGTAGATGATGTGCAGAAGGCACACATCGAGGCAGTAGCCGGACTGTTGAAGAACGAGGTGAACGTGAAGGAGGTTAACTTCATTGAGGGTCAGGGCATTCTCGTTAAGAAGGTGAAGTGTAACTTCAGAGTGATGGGTAAGAAATTCGGCAAGCTGATGAAGGGTGTTGCAGCCCAGATGTCAGCACTCGATCAGGACCAGATTGCAGCCTTCGAGAAGGCAGGCAACATCACATTGAATATCGACGGACAGGAAGCCGTGGTAGAGGTAGCCGACGTGGAGATTATCTCTGAGGATATCCCAGGATGGCTCGTTTCTAACGAGGGCAATCTGACCGTTGCACTTGAGGTAGAGTTGACCCCAGAATTGAAGAAAGAGGGTATGGCTCGTGAGCTGATCAACCGTATCCAGAACCTCCGCAAGGAGACCGGACTGGAGATTACCGACCGCGTCAACGTAACTGTGGCTCCTAACGAGGAGACCAATGCAGCTATCGAGGCATTCGGCGACTACATCAAGGGGCAGGTATTGGCAGACAGCATCGAAATCGGTGACAACGCAGGTGTTGAGACCGAGTTTGATGACTTTAAGTTGAACATTCTTGTAGAGAAGAATTAAATAAGCTAGGAGTTAGAAGTTGGGAGTTCGGAGTTTTACCAAAACTGCTTACTTCTAACTTCTAATACCTTAATAGCTAGACAACATTAATAATAACTTTTAACAAAAGAACATCTATGGCTAACGAAAAAGCACGTTATAGCGATGAGGATCTCGCTGAGTTCCGCGCTATCATTGAAGAGAAATTAAAGGTGGCAAAGCAGACCTACAGAGACTGTATGGCTCAGCTTAATCACTCTGATAGTAATGATGTGGTAGATACATCACCAACCTACAAGGCCCTGGAGGAGGGAAGCGAGGCACAGAGCAAGGAGGAAATCATCCAGATGGCTCAGCGCCAGCAGAAGTTTATCAAGGGATTGGAGGCTGCGTTGATTCGCATCGAGAACAAGACCTACGGTATCGACCGCGAGACAGGTGAGCTGATTCCTAAGGAGCGATTGCGTGCTGTACCTCATGCCACATTGAGTGTAGCTTCCAAGGAAGCAAGAAAACATTAATAAATGGAGAAAAATAGTAAATTACATATCGGCTGGCTCGTCACCGCAATGATGGTTGTACTTTTGGTTATCGATCAGATTATCAAGTTGTACATCAAGACCCATTTTTGCCTTGGCGAGTCTGTTCGTGTTACAGATTGGTTTTTTATAGAGTTCATAGAGAACAATGGTATGGCCTGGGGCATGACGTTTATCGGCAAGTTCTGGCTGAGTATGCTGCGCCTCACCGCCATCTGTGTTCTGTTGTGGTATTTGTGCCACATCATCAAGTCGGGAAAGCATCGGAAGCTGTATATCATCCTGGTAGCTCTGGTCACAACCGGAGCCATCGGTAATATCATCGACTCCATGTTCTACGGTCTCATCTTTACAGCAGCTTCGCCTTATTATGTATCTTATCAGGTACCTTTTGGCGAGGGTTATGCTCCTTTCCTGATGGGTAAGGTTGTAGATATGTTCCGCTTCCCATTCTTTAGCTATACCTGGCCTGAATGGGTGCCTTTCCTCGGAGGTCAGCATGGTGTCTTTTTTGATCCTGTTTTCAATCTGGCTGATGCCTGTGTCTCTGTCGGTATTATCTCTATGCTTCTTTTCTGCCGTAAGGAACTGGAAAGTCTGGGAGATGGAAAGAAGAAAGCTAAGTCTGCTGATAAAGAACAGGACAAGACTGCTGAAGAAAAGAATCATGTAGAGGTTGCTAAAGAGTATAGTGCTCAAAACAAGGAGGATTAGTCTTATGAAAAAATCATTCATCTATCTGTGTTTCCTGGTTGGTATCGTATGTCTGATGGAGATGATGGCTTCATGTAAGCCGTCGCTTCCTGGTGACGTGCTTTCTAAGGGTCAGATGACAGATATTCTTTACGATTATCATTTGGCGCTGTCCATGGCGCATACCAAGGATGGTGGCGACAAGGGAGAGAGTCTGACCTATCGTGAGGCGGTTCTGAAGAAGCATGATGTTACGTCAGCTGAGTTTGACAGCTCTATGGTTTATTACATGCGACATACGGAATTGTTGAAGGATGTCTATAAAGACTTGGCTGACCGTCTGGGTAATGAGACTGAAGCGCTTGGTGGAAGTAGCCATGCTGGTGCAGATTTCAACACCTTGTCAGCTACTGGTGATACGGCTAATATCTGGAGTTATGCCCGTTCTATGGTCTTCAGTACTATTCAGCCATATAATGTCTTCAGCTTTAAGATGGAAGCTGATACCGCTTACCACAAGGGCGACTGCTTGATGCTGGATTTCGATTCCCAGTTCATCTATCAGGATGGTATTCGTGATGGTATCGCCTTGTTGGCTGTTGAATTCACCAATGATAGTGTTGCTCAGTCTATCATCCATATCTCCGGCTCCCAGCATTATTCTATGCAGATTAAGGATAATGAGAATCTTGGAATCAAGCAGGTAAAGGGATACTTTATGCTGAGTGCTGGTGGTTTCGCAACGAATGAAACTTCCGAATCTACTCTCAAGCTGATGTTCCTTGAGCATATCCGACTCATCAGAATGCATGCCAAGAAGGAAGATAAGGCGAAGGACTCTGCTTCTAAAGACAGTACCAAGGTAGATTCTCTGAAGCCTATTCCTATCGATCATGCAGCAAGACCGATACTCAACCAGCCGCTTCCTTCTCCAAATGGGAAACAGCTGCGACCGGTAGAAATGAAGGTAGAGTAGGCTGATGGAAACAAGAAGATGTGGAGCGCATGTCGTTAGCCTTCCTGATGGTACCCAGCTTCTTCAGGCCGTTGTTGAACTGGAAGATAGCAGGGTAGTCAACTATTATGAATTTCGGGATGAACTGCCGATGACGGAATGGCTAGGCGGTGAAATTCGAATCATCATAGACGAGGAAGGTATCCGACGTGCCTATTGGAAGGGGAAGAGAATTGATAATTAAGAAATCTCCCCCAAAAAAGTAAACATGAAACATTAAACAATAAACATTAATAATATGTTAAGCGTAGATCAATTAGAAGACAAGTTGATAGACTTGGCATTTGCTGAGGATATCGGTGACGGCGACCACACAACCTTGTGTTGTATCCCAGAGGACGCCATGGGTAAGAGTCATTTGCTCATCAAGGAAGATGGCGTTTTGGCTGGTGTTGAATTGGCAAAGAAAGTATTTGCCCGCTTTGACCCTACCATGAAGGTGGAGGTGTTGCTGCAGGACGGTACCCATGTCAAGAAGGGCGATATCGCCATGATTGTTGAAGGAAAGACCCGTTCTCTGCTTCAGACTGAGCGTCTCATGCTCAACATCATGCAGCGTATGAGTGGTATTGCTACCATGACCGCTAAGTATGTTAAGCGCCTCGAAGGTACCAAGACTCACATCCTCGACACCCGTAAGACCACTCCAGGTCTCCGTATGTTGGAGAAGCAGGCTGTGAAGATTGGCGGTGGTATGAACCATCGTATCGGTCTCTTCGATATGATTCTTCTCAAGGACAACCATATCGACTTCGCTGGCGGTATCGACAACGCTATCGACCGTTGCCATGCTTATCTCAAGGAGAAGGGTCTCGACCTGAAGATTGAAATCGAGGTTCGCAGCTTCGATGAGCTCGACCAGGTATTGAAGCACGGTGGTGTCAACCGTATCATGCTCGACAACTTCTCTGTGCCTGATACCAAGAAGGCTGTAGATATCATTGCTGGCAAGTATGAGACAGAGTCATCTGGCGGTATCACCTACGATACTATCCGTGACTATGCAGAGCAGGGTGTTGATTTCATCTCTGTTGGTGCCTTGACACATAGTGTAAAGGGCTTGGATATGAGCTTCAAGGCTTGTGATTAATATGAATAAATTCAAGTTTCGCAAGCTCAGAAGTTAAAGGAGTTATCGCTCCCTACGGTCGCTGAGGAGTTAAGACAACAGTCTTTTTGGTGTAGTTTTTTAAGCAGCAAGACATACGTCTTAACTCCTTAACTTCCTTAACTCCTTTAACTTCCTGATATGCGAAAGTTCAGTAAATAAAGGTATATTTTATGAATAAGATTTTTGCTTCAGCCATGATGGCTGTAGCTATGATGGGCTGCGTCTCTGAGGCAGAGGCTTGCAGCAACTTCATTGTGGGCAAGAAGGCATCTGTGGATGGTTCCGTGATGTGTTCTTATAGTGCCGATGACTACGGTATGTTCCAGAACCTCTGCCATTATCCTGCGGCTAAGCATGCCAAGGGCGAGATGCGCAAGATTTATGACTGGGATACCAACAAGTATCATGGTGAGATTCCTGAGGCAGCCCAGACCTATAGCGTTATCGGCAATATCAACGAATGGCAGGTTACCATCGGCGAGACTACCTATGGCGGTCGTGAGGAGATGGTGGATTCTACCGGTATCATGGACTATGGTTCACTTATCTATGTAGCCTTGCAGCGCAGTAAGACTGCCCGCGAGGCTATCAAGGTGATGACTACCCTCGCCAATACGTACGGTTATAATTCAGAAGGTGAAACCTTCACCATCTGCGATCCTAACGAGGCTTGGATCATGGAGATGATGGGTAAAGGTGCCGGTTCCAAGGGTGCTGTATGGGTAGCCCTCCGTATTCCGGATGATGCAGTCTGTGCTCATGCCAACCAGAGCCGCATCGGCAAGTTCAACATGAAGGACAAGAAGAACGTGATGTATGCCAAGGACGTGGTTTCTTTTGCTCGCAGCAAGGGCTGGTTCCAGGGCAAGGATGCTGATTTCTCTTGGAAGATGGCTTATGCCAAGCCTGATTTCTCTGGCCGTCGTTTCTGCGATGCCCGTGCATGGTCTATGCTCAACCACTTCTATGACATGACTCCATATTTGGATTGGGCACTCGGCAAGAATCCTGATGCGCAGGATATGCCTCTCTGGGTGGTTCCTAACAAGAAGGTGAGCGTTCAGGATGTAGAGAATGTGATGCGCGATCATTACGAGGGTACTCCTCTTTCTGTAGCCGACGGTTCTGATATCGGTGGTGGTATCTGGGAGATGCCATATCGTCCTACACCATTGATGTATAAGGTGGATGGCAAGCAGTATTTCAACGAGCGTCCAGTCAGCACCCAGCAGAGTGGTTTCGTATTCGTAAGTCAGATGCGTTCATGGTTGCCAAGAGAGATTGGTGGCGTGTTCTGGTTTGCCAATGATGATGCCAACATGGCTGCATTCACTCCTGTATATTGCTCTATGACCGAGCGTCCTGAGTGCTACAATACTCCTGGTGCTGATGCCTTGCATTTCAGCAAGAAGAATGCTTACTGGGTATGCAATATGACCAGCAATATGGTTTATCCTCGTTACAGCCTGATGTTCCCAACCTTGAAGGAGGTTCGTGATAGCTTGGACAGCAGCTATTTCGCTGCTCAGGCAGGTGTTGAGAAGAAGGCTCAGGAGCTTTATGCCCAGAACCCACAGGCTGCTGTGAAGTATCTCAACGACTACAGTGTAGAGAAGGCTCAGCAGATGTTGGCTCGCTGGAACCAGCTTTTCGAGTTCATGGTGGTGAAGTATAATGATATGATTATCAAGCCAACCGACAAGAACGGTACTTTCGAGAAGACCCAGTATGGTTTGGGTGCTCGTCCAGCTCGTCCAGGCTATCCTGAGAAGTATGCCAAGGAATTGGTTAAGCAGTCTGGTGACAAGTTCCTGGTACCGGAAAGCGGTCAATAAGATTGATTGGTAATACAATAAAGCAAGAAGGGCAGATTCCATATTCGGAACCCGCCCTTTCTTTTTTAAAATCTCTCTCTCTGAAATATTTTGAGTCTACTTTACTTACAGAGACATACTCTATGGTTGATATCAACTACCTCTGGTATAGAATGTATAACATGCTTCAAGAACATACCCATACATACAACCATTCCTGAGAACATTACTGCTGCTAACGCTAAAGTAAACATAGTCATCATAATTTTTTCTAATCTTTTAAATTTTATTATTCGTTATTCCTTAATACGAGTGCAAAGTTAACACTTTTTTATCGGAATAACGAATATTTCTGCATGAAATGTGTATGTAACATGCATTTCTTGATTTGAGTCAATGAGACTATGCTGAGACTTTTTTATGAATTCATCGACAGCAGGAACTCGTCATTGTTGCGAGTGTTCTGCATTGACTGGTGGATGGTATTCATTGCCTCAATAGGGTTCATGTCAGAGATGTACTTGCGGAGAATCCACATACGGTCGAGTGTGGTTCTGTCTTGCAGGAGATCATCACGACGTGTAGATGAAGCCACGAGGTTGACAGCAGGGAAGATACGCTTGTTACTGAGTGAGCGGTCAAGCTGCAATTCCATGTTACCTGTACCCTTGAATTCCTCGAAGATTACTTCGTCCATCTTGCTACCTGTATCAATCAAGGCTGTTGCGATGATGGTGAGAGAGCCACCGCCTTCGATGTTACGTGCAGCACCAAAGAAGCGCTTAGGCTTCTGCAAAGCATTGGCATCAACACCACCGGTCAAAACCTTACCGGATGCTGGAGCCACTGTATTGTAAGCACGAGCCAGACGGGTGATGGAATCCAGGAAGATGACTACATCATGTCCGCACTCTACCATTCTCTTTGCCTTTTCCAGAACGATACCTGCAATCTTCACATGGCGCTCAGCAGGTTCATCGAATGTAGAGGCAATCACCTCTGCATTGACGGTGCGGGCCATGTCGGTAACCTCCTCAGGACGCTCATCAATGAGCAACATCATCAGATAGGCTTCTGGATGATTGGCTGCTATTGCATTGGCGATATCCTTCATGAGGATGGTCTTACCGGTCTTAGGCTGAGCCACAATAAGGGCACGCTGTCCTTTACCGATAGGAGAGAACAGGTCTACGATTCGTGTGCTCAGGTTGGTGGTCTTGCGGTCTCCGCAAAGATTGAACTTCTCGTCAGGGAAGAGAGGAGTTAGATGTTCAAATGGTACACGGTCTCTTACTTCTGATGGTTCACGACCGTTGATCTTTTCAATGTTTGTGAGTGGGAAGTATTTTTCACCCTCGTGTGGTGGACGAACCTGGCAGAATACAACGTCACCCGTCTTAAGACCATATCGCTTGATCTGATTGGCAGATACATAGACATCGTCTGGTGAAGAAAGGTAATTGTAGTCGCTGCTGCGCAGGAATCCATATCCATCCGGCATCACTTCAAGCACTCCGCATGATGTGACGATGCCAGAGAAATCATAGGCTGGCTCAGGAATCACTTCTACGTTAGGAGTTTCCTGTGCTGCCGCAGGATTTGCTGTATTGATTGGTCTGTCGAAGATGTCTACCAAAGGAATGGCAGTCTGGTCTTCGATAGGAATGTCTACAACGGTGATGAAGTCAGTACCATCACCAGGATCTCCTTCCCATATACCGTTTGCATTGTTGGCTGCTTCTGGCTTGTATGCTTCCTGATTCTCTTCAGCAGAATCGGCATCATTGTCGGTATCCGTATTCTTGTTGTTGTGTGCTTCCATTTTGGCTTGCAATTTTGCAATCAGTTCCTCTTTGTCGTTTCCTTGATTGTCCTTGTTTGCCTCATTCTGTGCAAATTGTTCTTCCGGTATGAAGGAATCATTTTGCTGGAAGTGGTTTTCTCCTGATGTGATTGAATCGTTCTGGCTAGCTCCTGTAGAATCAGACTGCTCTGTGGTTAATGTCTCAGGAACATTCTGCTCTGAAAAGTTAAGGTTTGCCTCTACTGGAGTTCCTTGTTGCGCATCCAGTTTTTCCTGCTGTGCTTTGATGGCAGCAGCCTTGGCAGCAGCTATGGCTTCAAGCTCTGCTTTGCTCTTGCGCCCACGGTGTTTTGGGAATGCTGCCAATGGGTCTTTTGTCTCTTCCTCCAGGAGGACTTCTTCCTTCGCATTGTTCTCTGTTGGACCTGTTACTTGATGCTTTTGTACGTCAAAGTTTTCTCCATCGATACCATTTACGCTATATACTCTATCCTCTTTGCTGGAGACGATACGGGTACGCTTGCGTTTTGTTACAGCCAGAGTAGAATCCTCTGTCTGAGCATTGAAAATAGTATTGATAATCGTTTCCTTATTGTCGCCAGATTTAATCTTGACTCCAATTTGCTTAGCAATGTCCTTTAACTGAACGACACTATTTGCTGATAATTCTTCCTTGCTATACATTATTATATATTGTATATGTGAATATTGTTTCTGAGTGATTTTGACGTTTCAAGAATTGAAACATCGCTCGAAAAGTTATCTTTCGAGTGCAAAGATAATTAAAAAATTTGTTTCTGCCAAATTTTTTGCCTATCTTTGCACAAAAATAATTCGATTATCGATGATTTTATAATGAATATTTAATTTTAACTCTATAAAAGTGCATACAAAAGAAGAAAAACTAGCTGCATTCAGCAGATTGCTGGATGTTCAGGACCGACTTCGTGTTCAATGTCCTTGGGACAGAAAACAGACGTTTGAAAGTCTTCGACCTAACACCATCGAGGAGACTTTCGAACTTTGTGATGCCCTCATGAAGCGTGATTATAAGGATATAAAGAAAGAATTGGGTGACGTCTTGGAACATGTGATGTTTTATAGCATTATTGGTCGTGAAGATGGCAAGTTTGATATTTGTGATGTCTGCAACCAGGAAGCTGATAAACTTATGTTCCGCCATCCGTTCATCAATTGGAATGAAGAGGGGGAATGGACGGTCTCTAATCCTGATATGTATATCAATGAAGCCGGACAGGTTGTGTATAAGGAGTCTGATGCTCAGGCATTGAAGGCTGGCAAACCCAAGACTGCGGCTTCCGTGGAAAAGACTTGGGAGCAGATCAAGCAGCAGGAGAAGGATGGCAATGAAAGAGTCCTGAGTGGAGTACCTAATTCTCTTCCTTCGCTTATCAAGGCTTATCGCATTCAGGACAAGGCTCGCAATGTGGGCTTTGACTGGAAGGAAAAGGAGGATGTATGGGATAAGGTGCAGGAAGAACTGGAGGAACTCAAGGTGGAATTGGCTAGGGAAGACAAGGAAAAGTCTACCCAGGAATTGGGAGATTTCCTCTTCTCTGTCATCAATGCTGCCCGTCTCTACAAACTCAATCCTGACAATGCCCTCGAAAAGACGAACCAGAAGTTTATCCGTCGCTTCAATTATGTGGAAGATCATTCCTTTAAGCAGGGCAGAAATCTGAAGGATATGAGCCTGGAAGAAATGGATCAACTCTGGAATGAAGCCAAGCAGGAAGAGCGCAAGAGTGAGTAAACGTAGATAAGCTGGGAAATCAACAGTCATGTTGAGCAATATTAATATTTAACTTAGGTAAGTTATGAAAAAGTTAGTGTATATAGCGATAGCTTTGGTAGTCATGTTTGCTGCCAATAGCTGTAAGGAAAAGAAGGAGACTTCTGTTATCAGTACCAATGACTCTGTTGAAGTAGAGGAGATGAATGATTCTACGATATATGGTGTGTGCGGAGAAGGTACATCCATGCACAGTCTGGAACTGTGTTCTGATGAGGGTGATACGCTTTCTGTCTTTATTGATGACGCTGACCCTTCTATTGTTCAGGGAGGATTGATGGCTGGCGACCGTATTGCCCTTTTGGCTTATAAGGCACAGGATGGGGAGATGGTAGCCAGGAAGATTATCAATCTTACTTCTTTGTTGGGTAAGTGGATTTCTCTGGATAAGAATTTCGACCTTCTGGAAGGTGGTGTGGTGAAGAATAATGTCAAGGCTGAAACCAACCCTTGGACTTCCTGGAAAATCCTGAATGGTAAGCTGCTTTTGAATAAGGACACCTTTGATATCGATAATTTGGGTCCTGACAGTTTGCTGTTGGAGAATCATCAGGGTATCTTCGTCTTTAAGCGTCAGGAATAGTTGCCTGGTGAATCAGGAACGGTGTAAGATGAATAATTTTGCTAATGGAACCTTTTAAGATACATATTCTGGGTTGTGGCAGTGCGCTGCCTACCCTCAAACATAACGCTTCCTCTCAACTCATAGAGATGAGAGGCAAGTGCTTCATGGTGGATTGCGGTGAAGGAGCGCAGATGCAGTTCCGTCGCTCTCACATCCATTTCTCCAAACTGAATGCCATCTTTATCAGTCATATGCATGGCGACCACTGTTTCGGTTTGATGGGATTGTTGTCTACGCTTGGAATGCTCGGACGTACTTCCAAGTTGAGAATTTATGCTCCCAAGGATTATGAACCTCTCTTCAGGCAGCAGGTTGAATTCTTCATGCAGACGATGGAGTATGAGATGGAAATGATTCCCGTTGATACAGAGAAGCAGCAGGTCATATATGAGGACCACTCTCTTACCGTTGAAACTGTACCTTTGCAGCATCGTGTGCCTTGTTGTGGATTCATCTTCCGTGAGAAACCTACCTTGCCACATATCCGTCGTGATATGATAGACTATTATGGCATTCCTGTCAGTCAGATCAACAATATCAAGAATGGTGCTGATTGGACGAATGAGGATGGTGATGTTATCCCGAATGCCCGACTCGTTCAGCCTGCTGATTCGCCTCGTAGTTATGCTTACTGCAGTGATACTCGTTTTGTGCCTGGTTTGAAAGAGAAGGTGAAAGGCGTTACTGTGTTATATCATGAGAGTACCTATACATCGGATCAGGAAGATCGTGCCAAGATATATTATCATAGTACGGCGCGCCAGGCTGCTACCATAGCAGCAGGAGCGGGTGTGGGTACCTTGCTTCTGGGACATTATAGTGCGAGATATAATGACGAACAGGTCTTGCTGCAAGAGGCCAAGGCGGTGTTTGAACACTCTATACTCTCTCAGGAGGGAATGGTTTTTGATGTCGTTTGATAAGTTTTTCAAAAAAAGTTCATGATTTGATGCAAGGATTTTCATATCTTTCGTTTGATTTAAAAAAGAGAAAATAAAAGTGGAATCTGAGAAGGAGCTTTTGGACGATATTTTTCGTGGCAGCCGGGATGCTATGCATCGGTTGTACGAACGGTATGTAGGGCATGCCATGGCGGTTGCGCTGAGGTATGCCCCTTTGCGCGAAGATGCCGAGGATGTTGTCCAGGACAGCTTCATCAAGGTTTTTGCTGCGATTCCGAATTTTCAGTATAGAGGTGAAGGATCACTGAAAGGGTGGTTGCTTCGTATTGTTGCAAATGAGGCGATTACTTGTGTTCGGCAGAAAAGTAAACTTACGCTGGTGGAAGAATTTCCGGATGAGCCTTTGGAAGAGGAACCGCCTGTAGAAAAGATACCACCTGCTGAGCTGACTAAAATGATAGGAGAACTGCCTGATGGCTATAGATTAGTACTTAATATGTATGTCTTCGAACAGTTGAGTCATAAGGAGATAGCCCTGAGGTTAGGCATTAAGGAAAGTAGTTCGGCATCGCAGTATCTGAGAGCCAAGAAACTCTTGGCAAGAAAAATTAATGATTATCTGAGTAAATTAAACGAGAAAGAATATGAGTAATAATGATTGGACAAACAAACTTCGAGATCAGTTGGCAGACTATCAAGAGCCTGTCAGCCGTGACTTGTGGGCGGGTATTGAACAATCGCTTGCTCAGAAGACGGGACATCAAGAGGTATCTAAACATGGTAAAATAATCCATATAAACACTTGGAAACGTTGGTCTGCTGCTGCGGCGGCTGTGGCTTTGTTGGGAGTAGGAGGTAGTTATGTCTACTTCCATCAGGAGGAAGACAAACTTGCCAGTTCGCAGTTGGCAATGGTCACAGATAAACCATCTGCATCTGCGGTTGCAGAGCATTTGCATCCTATGGGTAAGACATCGGAAAATGGAGCTGGGAATACGCTTGATTCCAGAGATGACAATGTAGGGTTGGGGATGAAAAGGAATCCAAAGCAAACCGTAGAAGGTAAAAATGCTGGAAGACAGCTTTTGGCTGATCAAATGGTTCTTTTGGCTTCTGCTTCCGAGAATGAAGTGATGCCAGCTTCGGAGAATGAATTGATGGTGGCATCTGTTGATTCTCAGCCAGTCTCATCTGCAGAAGAGAAAACTGAATCAACTCTTCAGCAGGATTCTCCGGCCCGGCAGACTCAAAAGGCAAAGTCTATTGATAACCTCTTTGCGAATGCCGTAGTGGCTGATGCTTATCAATTCTCTCATCATGAAGAGACTGTTGGCTGGTCAATGAAGCTCTATGCAGAAAATCTGAGTCCGAACTTGGGATTGTCTACTTCTGATGATTCCTATGCGAGTTCTGGTGTTTTGGCAGACCCTATGCCGGGTGTGGTTCCTGATCCAACAGTAGGAGGTGTGAATGATATCGATTATCTGATGGCATCCTATAAGGTGGTTCAGAAAACCCATAAAGGCGAAGCCAAGCATCATGCTCCTGTCTCTGTAGGATTGCAGGTGGCATTTGGTATTGCTCCACGTCTGTCGTTGAGTTCGGGTTTCGTGTATACCCGTACCTCCTCCGACTTTTATCCGTATGCACCTCATAACAATTATAATGTCCATCAGGTGCTTCACTATGTGGGCATTCCGGTAGGTTTGAACTATGAGTTATGGAAGAGTGGAGGATTCCATGCCTATGTGATGGCTGGTGCTGAAGCTGACTTGAATGTGAAGAATGATACGGAAGAGGAGGGAGTAAAGAAAGAGAATGCCAAACGTGATAGAGTGCAGTTCTCAGGAAAGGCTTCGCTCGGAGCACAATATGATATCACGCCAAATGTAGGCTTGTATATTGAGCCGGGTGCTAAATATTACATTGACAATGGCAGCGAGATTGAAAACACTTTCAAGGATAAGAAACTGAACTTCAATTTTCAGTTTGGTTTGAGATTCAATCTTTAAAACATAAATAGAAAAGAGGGTGTGTCATAAGTTCATGATGCACCCTCTTTTTCTTTTATATCTTATAGATATGTTTTCGGAAAAGATAGTCAATGTTTGTGAGAAAGTTAGTATCTCTGGCCGCACAACAGCTGTTGTGCGCTCGCATATCAGCTGTTGTGCGCTCGCACACCAACTGATGTGCATGCGGTAGTCAACTGTTATGCGCCAACTTTTATCTAGACTTATAACACGCTATCTTTTGCTTGTTTATCATTTCAAGAGTCTTTCACTCATATTCAGTGCAGCCTTTCTTCCGTCACCCATGGCAAGAATTACTGTAGCACCACCACGGACGATATCACCACCAGCGTAGATTTCTTTGATGGAACTCTGCATCTGCTCGTTTACGGCGATAGTGTTCTTTCTGCCGAGCTCCAATCCTTCAATACTCTGAGGAACAAGAGGGTTAGGACTTACACCCACTGCAACAATCACCTGGTCGCATTCCAATGTCACGGTCTCGCCTGTAGCTTCCGGACGACGGCGACCGCTGGCATCAGGTTCTCCCAGCTGCATGACGTCGAGGACAACAGACTTCACAGCGCCCTTCTCGTCAGCTTCATACTCCTTAGGATTATGGAGAGTCATGAAGTTGATGCCTTCTTCCTTGGCATGCTTGACTTCCTCAAGACGGGCAGGCATCTCTGCTTCAGAACGGCGATAAACCAATGTTACCTCGGCTCCTAGACGCTTGGCTGTACGGCAACTGTCCATCGCAGTGTTTCCTCCGCCCACAACAACTACCTTCTTACCCAGGTTGATAGGGGTATCGGTATGAGGATTGGCGGCATCCATCAGGTTTACACGGGTAAGATACTCGTTAGAAGACATGATGTTCAAGGCATTCTCACCAGGGATATTCATGAAGTTAGGCAAACCTGCTCCCGAACCCACAAAGATGCCCTTAAATCCCTGTTTTTCCAGGTCTTTTACAGAGATGGTCTTGCCTACGATGCAGTCGGTGATGAATTTCACGCCCATCTTCTGAAGATTCTCAATCTCTACGTCTACGATGGCATTAGGCAATCGGAACTCTGGGATACCATATTTCAATACACCACCTATCTCGTGCAGAGCCTCGAATACGGTGACTTCGAATCCCTTCTTTGCCATATCGCCAGCAAAGCTCAGACCGGAAGGACCTGAACCGATAACGGCAACTTTGATTCCGTTGGCTTCATCGCATTGAGGAACTGAAATGTTGCCACTCTGACGTTCATAGTCGGCTGCAAAACGCTCCAGATATCCGATAGCCACTGCCGGCTCGTTCATCTTGAGATGCACACACTTGCTTTCACACTGTTTCTCCTGTGGGCAGACACGTCCGCAGACAGCAGGTAGGGCAGAGGTGTTCTTCAGAACCTTTGCAGCAGCCAGGAACTGACCGCGCTCAATATTCTTGATGAATGAAGGAATGTTGATGCTTACCGGACAGCCTTCCATACAGGTAGGCTTAGGACAGTCGAGGCAGCGCTTTGCCTCGGTCAATGCCATCTCCTTGGTCAGACCGATGTTCACCTCTTCCGTACGGGTAGTTGCACGATATACTGGGTCGAGTTCCGGCATCTTCACACGCTCGATAGCCGTACGTTCCTTGGCTTTCATGGAAGCACGCAATTCCTTTCGCCACTCGGCGTTGCGGTCTGTCAGCTCTTCGATGGATGCATCTGTTGGCTCTACGTCCATTGTTATGTCTGTGGTCTCCTTGTTCTTTTCGGCATCTATGGTAGCCAGATGTTCCTCGAAGTGTTCCATCTCCTCGCGCTCTACGTCCTTGAAGGTTCCCATGCGCTTGAACATCTCGTCCCAATCTACCTGGGCGCCGTCAAACTCAGGACCGTCGATGCAGACAAACTTGGTCTTGCCACCGATGGTCAGGCGGCAGGCACCGCACATACCGGTTCCATCCACCATGATGGTATTGAGCGAAACGTCTGTGGAAAGATTATATTTCTGGGTCAGGAGACAGCAGAACTTCATCATGATAGGAGGACCGATGGCGAAAACCTTATCGATATGCTCCTGATTGATAAACTTCTCGATTCCTACGGTTACAACACCCTTCTCGCCGTAGCTTCCGTCATCGGTCATGATGATGAGCTCATCGCTAGATGCACGCACTTCATCTTCCATAATCACGAGGTCTTTGTTCCTACCCGCAATTACGGAAAGGACTCTGTTTCCTGCGGCTTTCAGCGCCTTGATAATAGGGAGCATAGGAGCTACGCCTACACCACCTCCGGCACAAATGACTGTTCCGAAGTTCTCGATATGTGTAGGATTTCCAAGTGGTCCCACCACATCGTGAATTTCATCACCTTCATTTAGGGCACAGAGTTTGGTAGATGAAAGACCTACCTTCTGCACAACCAGTGTGATGGTTCCTTTCTCAATGTCAGCATCAGCGATGGTCAGCGGCATACGCTCGCTGTTGTTGTCTACACGGATGATAACAAAGTTACCTGCCTTTCGGCTCTTGGCTATAAGCGGTGCTTCTACATCGAAGCGGAATACTTTCTCTGAGTATTGTTCTTTCTTGATAATCTTGTTCATGGGCTATTAAATTTCTTAATGCTGATATAGTAATATTTCTGGTTCGCTGTTTAGAGTTTGCTTCATGGTACATAAAAATGCAAAAGGATAACATCGGCTACCTTTGTGGCAGTCGAAGTTATCCTCGTACAATATATGTTATTTTTGTTTTTCGAATGTTTTGTATAATCGAGAAAAACAGAAAGTCTTACCGATACTTCAAATTAATCGAAATTTTTGTCATCAAGCATCTCGAATCCGCAGTAAGGAACCAATACCTTAGGCACGCGGATACCCTCTGGTGTCTGGTTGTTCTCCAGGATGGTTGCAACGATACGTGGCAAGGCGAGAGCAGAACCGTTCAAGGTGTGGCAAAGTTCAATCTTCTTGTCCTCTGCATGGCGATAGCGGCAGTGGAGACGGTTTGCCTGGTAGCTCTCGAAGTTAGATACTGATGAAACCTCCAACCAGCGACCCTGAGCTGCACTCCAGGTCTCGAAGTCGTAGCAGATAGAAGAGGTGAAGCTCATATCACCACCGCAGAGACGGAGAATGTGGTATGGCAACTCCAGTTTCTTCAGCAGCCCCTCTACGTGGTCGAGCATCTCGTTCAGACTCTCGTAAGAGTGACCTGGCTTATCGATGCGTACAATCTCTACCTTGTCAAACTGGTGCAAGCGGTTCAAGCCGCGAACATCCTTACCGTAGCTACCAGCCTCACGACGGAAGCAGGCAGAGTAAGCACAGCGCTTGATAGGGAGATCCTTCTCGTCAAGAATCACATCACGGAAGATGTTGGTTACAGGAACCTCAGCAGTAGGGATGAGGAAGAGGTTGTCGAGATTCGCGTGATACATCTGACCCTCCTTGTCTGGCAACTGACCTGTGCCACGACCAGAATCCTCGTTTACTACGTAAGGAGGCTGAATCTCAAGATATCCGCTCTTACGAGCCTCATCGAGGAAGAATGCCTCAAGCGCACGCTGGAAACGAGCCATCTTGCCGATATATACAGGGAAGCCGGCACCGGTAATCTTAACGCCGAGGTCGAAGTCAACAAGATTGTATTTCTTCAAGAGATCCCAATGGCAGAGAGCATCCTCGCCGAGGTTTGGCTTTTCGCCACCTTCTTTTACGACCACGTTGTCAGCCGCATCCTTACCCTCAGGAACCAGTTCGCAAGGGATGTTAGGGATTTCGAGCAACTGATTGGTCATATCGTTCTGTGCTTTCTCCATGATCTCTTCCAGAGCCTTAGCGTCAGCCTTGAGCATAGCTACCTGAGCCTTTGCGCTCTCAGCTTCCTCTTTCTTACCTTCCTTCATAAGGGCACCAATCTGCTTGGCAAACTGGTTAGCCTGCTGCTTGTTGTTATCCAGCTTCTGCTGAGCTTCACGACGAATCTTGTCGTACTCCAAAACTTTCTCTACGGCCTCACGAGCATTTGGAAAATGCTTCTTTTCAAGACCTTTAACTACACGTTCAGTTTCTTCACTGATGAGTTTAAGTGTAAGCATATAATGTCTTTTTATTTAATTATTTACTATTTGTAGGCAAAAGTACAAAAAATATTTGTGATAACGCAAAAAAATGCTGACTTTTTTACAGGGAAGGGTAGAATTAAAGTTTTTTTGTGGTTTTACAGGGTTAAGGAGCTTAGAAAGGGGTGAGGTGTAAGCTTCTTAGAATATAGATAAGGCACGGATTACACGGATTACACGGACTTATGGCGCTAATATAAGTAAAACGATTATCATCTCTCATAAAATAAAAACTTATATAAACGAAGAAAGCCTGCTCTAGGTATGAGCAGGCTTCTATGTTGTTTGTTTGGAATAGTTTTTTCTAAAACTTTAAAAATTAAGCGTCAGCTTTTTTGGTCTTCTCAGCGTAAACCTCTGGAGAGAGAACCGAAACTGTACTCTTGTCCTTGCGGCCCTTGTGGAAGTAAACGATACCGTCTGTCAAAGCATACAATGTATCATCCTTACCCTGAGCTACATTCTCACCTGGGAAGTGCTTGTTACCACGCTGGCGAACAATAATGTTACCTGCGATGATGCTCTGACCACCCCAGATCTTAACGCCTAATCTTTGTGAAGCTGATTCACGGCCGTTCTTAGAACTACCAACACCTTTCTTATGTGCCATTTTCTAATTCCTCCTAATTTTAAGCGATTACAGATTTGATTGATACTTCAGTGAACTGAGCACGATGACCGTTCTTCTTGCGATAGTCCTTGCGGCGCTTCATCTTGAAGACGATTACCTTGTCACCCTTTACGAGTGGGTTCACTACTTCTACTACTACTTTTGCACCCTCTACAGCTGGTGCACCGACAGTGATTGCGCCGTCTTTGTCAACGAGCAAAACCTTGTCGAACTCAACAGTCTGACCTGCCTCAACATCCTTGATGTGATGTACGAAGAGCTTCTTGCCCTCCTCAGCCTTGAACTGCTGACCGTTAATTTCTACAATTGCGTACATTTAATTATTTATATAAACGGGTTTTTCCGCGAGGCGTCCTGCTTCGTGCCGGATCTTGACCGAGCCCCAACGAACTAAACTTTTCTGTAACATTTGCCCAATCCATGAGCATTCGGAGTGCAAAATTACAAATTATCTTCGATATAAACGAATATTGCTTTCCTAAAGAATATGGTTTTATGAAGATTTAACTAATTAGGGCATTATCCGGCATTCTTTTTAATCCTTTTAAGATTGTCCGCCTCTCTATTGAATGCTTTTCCATCCTAGCAGCTGGTCGCTTCGGTCTGTGGTTCCCCTATAGTATATCAGTGCATCATATCTGTTGGCTGTCTGATAGAAGTCACCGTCTGTTGATACGTGTCTTGTGCTTCCATCATTTCTTAAAACCAGGTACTGGTAGCTGTAATAGCCTTGTTTCAGTTTTACCTGTGCATGATAGCAATGGCTGCTTTCGTCATATTCCATCTGGTATTCTGGGGTAAATGAATCTTGGGTCCAGAAACCGTTCAGGTATACTGCTCCTTCCTGGCGGGGAGCCTTCAGGGTGAAGTGGACGATGGCGTAGTCACTTTGGCTGTTGTTGCTTATGTTGTCGCTGTTGCGGATGTAGAAGGCTCCTTGTCCGCTTTCGTCGTATACGTAGCTGGGTCTGGGTTCGTCGGGAGTGGCGTAGGCGTGATAGTCCTTTCCGTCCCAGCTGATTCGCTCGATACCCATGGTCGGGTGGTCTAGGTCCAGCATTTCAAACTTGTGGTATTCGTTTCCGCCCTTGAATATGAGTTGTCTGTTGTGTATCCAGCTCATCTGTTCTGCGCTGAGATAGTCGGGTTTTGCGTTCACTGCGGCATTGTCCCATCTTCCGTTTTGCAGTACCACGGTTTTAATCTGTTCGCCGGGTGCTGTAACGTGGATATTCCTGTAGTCGGCCGTCATCCTCACCTGCTGATGCTGTCTGTTGTTGTCGATGTCGGTATTGGAAGAGTAGGCTAGGTCTACCTTTATCTTGGGGTCTACGATCATGAAGCATGCCGTAAACATTGTGTTTTCTCCCTCTTCTGCGTTGTCATCGTAAACGGTCAGTTTATAGTTTCCGCTCATCGTAATCCGGCAGTTCTCGTTGGGGATAGTCAGGTGGTAATGGGTGTATAGGTGGTTGGTGTTGAACGACTGCTCATTGTCGTCAATCGTCAGTTCTCCATTGAATCCCTGCAGATAGTCGGTATCAAAGATTCCTTCCGATTCCTGCCAGTCGGCATCGCAATGGGTGATTTTGTAGGTGTAGCGATGATAATCGTGGGTCATGTCGTCGAAGTCTATGTTGATGGCATTGCCGCCCAGTTGGGTGATAGGCATGCTGAGCCAGTCTGTTCCGGCTACCACCTGGAGTGAAGCAATGCGTTTGTTGTGTATGATGTTGTGCTGAGCTTTACCTGGTAGTTGAGCTGTCAGGATGAGTATGCAGCCTATCATCATCGCTTTGATGCTGGATGAAATGATGGAGTTATCTTTTTTCATGTTTTAAAATGCGTTTGTGCTGAATCTTTTTGTCTTTGCAAAGATACGGCAAATAGGGGAGACTACCAAACAAAAGGGCAAAAAAATAACTTGCAATAGTCTCTGAAGGACTGAATGCAAGCTTAAACAATCTAACTAATACATGAAAACACTGTAGTCGATAGGGGAATCGAACCCCTATGCCAAGATTGAGAATCTTGTATCCTA